>OCIU01002338.1_pt1 | contig 11217 bp, 13 predicted proteins | sample 1538471 | NCBI WGS metagenome assembly OCIU01 (sample SAMN04571693, study PRJEB22368) | human gut metagenome | biome: human gut; material: stool | host: Homo sapiens | place: Luxembourg | collected 2012-06-01 | reverse complement strand
AGAGACAGGCAGAACAGACGGAGAAAAACAGAAAACCGAGAACAGAAAGCAGGTGAACAGTATGAATTATGGAGGCGATGCGGCGGACCAGATCGTCCGGTATTCCCTGGACGGCGTGGACCACGGGCTCAGGCTTTCGGGTACGCTGGCAAAGCATCTGGCGGTATTTGTTGCCGCCGTATTAAAAGACCAGAAGAAAACGAGGGGCAAGACCAGAATGGTGCGGATGTTAAAGGAGAACAAGCCATTGAAGTTCTTCACTGTGCCATCTGACCGCCTGCGTGAATTCTGCAGTGAGGGCAGGAAACGAGGACTGCTCTATGTGATCATCCGGGATAAAAAGAACCCGGAGATGAGCGAGGTCATGGTCTTTGCCGATGATGCAGCCAAAGTCAACCGTGTCATGGATAAGATGAACCTTGATTTTGTAAGGAGCGAAGTCGGGGAAGCTGTCCATGAGGTAACCGCCGGAATGGAAGCACCGGAAACCGAAGCAGTACAGGAAACTGTGCAGATGCCGGAGGGCGAGGTGCAGTTTGAAATCAGCGATCTGGACGAAGCATTCCAGGTCGGTGACATGGACTTTTCTGAAGAGGAAAAGAACCAGAATCATCCCGAAAAGGAGTTTTCCGAACCGGAAAATTTTATCCCGGTGCAGGAAGAGGGGGAAGAGAATCTGTCCGGCTCTTCCTTGCACAGCAGAAATATTTCTACCGGGCAGGAAAAAGGGACTGATGCAGGGCAGAGGGAACAGGAGCGTCCCAGTGTCCGCCGGGAGCTGGAGAACATCAAACGGGAGAAAGCAGAGGAATCCCAGAAGCGGAGCCGGGAAAAGAACCGTGGACCAAGGAAAACGCAGAAGAAAGCAAGAAAGAAACGAAAGGTGAAAGCGAGGTAGGAGATGGACCTGACAAAATTTTTAGGGCAGGACTCGCAGGAGCAGTCCGCCCAGCGGTTATCGAAAGAAGAATATGCCGCACAGAAAAAGCAGGAGAGGGAAGAAATCTGGGGTATGATCGATGGAAAGGCACAGGAGGTCTTCCAGAATGGGGACTCCTTAAAAGGATTCCTTGATTTTATGGGACAGTGCAAGCCGCAGAGGACAGACAACCTGTTCCTGCTTTATGCACAGAATCCGGAGATCCGGCAGGTCAAGACCTTTGAAAAATGGAAGGAAGAAGGCAAGGTAGTCAAGACCGGAAGCAAGGGATACAACTTCATTGTCGGACAGGAATATGAAAAGGACGGTGTCATCCAGCAGGGGTACTCCATCCAGAAAGCCTATGACATCAGCCAGATCCGTACCAAGCAGCCGGAAGAGGCAGAGCCAAAGCCGATGGACCAGCTGATGGAAGCACTGCTGACCGACAGCGAGGTACGGATTCAGATCGCAGACAATCTGCCGGATAAGGTACAGGCACAGTACATCCCGAACAAGCGGACAATCTATGTCCGAAATGGCATGAGCGAAAATGCAACGTTCCATTCCATCAGCCGGGAACTGGCGTATGCATCCCTGGACCATCACGATGGAAGCTACAGCCGGGCAGGGGTATCGGCACAGGCCTATTGTGCGGCGTATGTGACAGCACAGAAATACGGCGTGGATGTCTCCGGTTTTTCCTTTGACAAGGTATGCCAGATGCAGGCATTCGGACAGAAAGATCCGAAAGAACTCCGCTCCTTTATCCAGGATGTAAAGAGTGCAGCCTATTCCATTGGCAAGCAGGTAGACCGCAACCTTGGCAAAAGCGAGCAGGAATTTATGACCGATGAATTTGCCATCCCGGAGGAAAAAACGGAGAAACCTGCCAAGAGTAAAAAGTCCCCGGAACGCTGATAAAAAGGGGCTTTTCCGGCTCTTTTGCACTAGCTTTCTGGGAGGAAGTGTGGTATGTTGTGGTTGAGAAAAAAGAGGAAAAAAGGAGGCTCGCCTATGACAAGAATGCGATATGTAAAGATGGACCGGATCATGAACCACATGCTGATCCATGCACTCCGGGAAGTGTTCCGGCAGGAAAAAGAACAGGGGCTTCCGGTGGATACCACACGGGATCTGGTTCTGAAGCTGGCAGAGCAGGAAGAGGGAAAGCTCTACCTGACAGAAGCCGAACACAGCAAATCCGTGGAAGCCTTAAACCAGCTCCGGGACACATACCTGAAAAACGGACGCTATTCCGATGGGATCGACAGCGTCCTGTTAAAGATCATGAAATCCAGATACCGCCCATACCGTGGAAGGGGAAGATGAAGAAAGGATGTGGTACAAATATACAGAAATATGACACAAGAAAGAATAGAAGCCATGCGGAGAAGATATCCGCCGGGAACCGAGGTCACGCTTAACAGCATGGAGGGGGAGAGCCACATGCCACCCGGCTTAAAAGGTAAGGTGGATATGGTAGACGATGCAGGGCAGATCCACGTAAACTGGGAGAATGGAAGCAGCCTTGCCCTCGTTCCGGGAGTGGACAGCTTCCACATTACGGACCTGCCAAGAGCAGAGAGGCCCAAACAGCAGCCATCCCGGTAACAAACAGCCGGAAGTCAGACTGGGTGATTTGGCTTGCCGGACTGCCTGTCATCTGGTGGGCAGCAATTCTGATTGCGGATGCCATCCAGCCGGGCAGGAATCTTTTTGAGCTGATGGAGGTTCTCACAGAAAAGCTGAACCATCCCTTCCAGTTTCATTATACGGAATATACCATCAAGTCGATGCTGGTCTGCACGTTACTTTACGCAGCTGGGATCGGCATTTTTTATTCCAGTCAGAAGAACTACCGCAGAGGGGAAGAACATGGCTCTGCCAGATGGGGCGATGCCCGGCAGATCTGTAAGAAATATAGCCAGAAGCCGTACTCCCAGAACATCCTGCTGACACAAAACTTCCGCATTAGCCTTGACACCCACAAGCACCGCAGATGTCTCAACATTCTCGTAGTGGGAGGCTCCGGTGCAGGAAAATCCAGAGGCTTTGCCCTGCCAAACATCATGCAGTGCTGCTGTTCGATGGTCATCACCGATCCGAAAGCCGAGCTGCTCCGAAAGACAGGCGGTCTTCTGGAAAAGAAAGGATATGAGGTGCGTGTCTTTGACCTCATCAATCCCGACACATCTTTTTGCTACAATCCATTCGAGTATGTCCACGATGACAAAGACGTGCTCCGTCTTATTTCCAATCTGATACAAAACACCACACCCAAAGGTTCCCAGTCCTCTGATCCCTTCTGGGAGAAGAGCGAAACCGCACTACTTCAGGCACTGATGCTGTATCTGCTCCACGAAGCTCCGCCGGAAGAACAGAACTTCGCCATGATCATGGAGATGTTAGGCTCGGCACAGGTAAAAGAAGAGGACGAGGACTACGAGTCCCCTCTGGACATTTTGTTTGACCGTCTGGAGATGCGGGACCCGGACAGCATTGCCGTCAAGCAGTATCACATTTACAAGCAGGCGGCAGGAAAGACCGCCAAGTCCATCCTGATCAGTGTAGGTGTCCGGCTGGCAGCCTTCAATCTGCCGCAGATCGCCAAGCTGACCAATACTGATGAACTGGATCTTTCCAGCATGGGAGAAAGAAAAGTTGCCCTTTTCTGCTGTATCCCGGATGCAGACACCTCTTTGAATTATCTGGTAGGCATGATCTACAGCCAGCTTTTCCAGACGCTTTATTACATGGCAGACCGTGTGCATGGCGGTGCCCTCCCGGTTCCGGTCAACTGCATCATGGATGAGTTTCCAAACGTATCCCTGCCAAATGAGTTTGAGAAGATCCTGGCAACCTGCCGTTCCCGTTCCATTTACTGCAGCATCATCATCCAGAACATGAGCCAGCTAAAGGCTCTGTTCAAGGACTCCTGGGAAAGTCTGGTGGGCAACTGCGATGAGTTTTTGTACCTGGGCGGCAATGAAAAAGAGACACACAAATATGTATCAGAATTACTGGGGAAAGAAACCATAGACACCAACACCTACGGGCAGACCAAAGGAAAATCCGGCAGCTACTCCACCAACTTCCAGCAGAGCGGAAGGGAGCTGTTACAGCCGGATGAAGTCCGTATGCTGGATAACCAGAATGCACTTCTGTTTATCCGCGGGGAGCGGCCCATACTGGATGCCAAGTATGACCTGATGAAGCATCCCAACATCCGGTATACCGAGGACGGAGGTGCCGGCCCGTTCAATTATGCGAAAGCACCGCTGGCGCATGACGATTTTACATTTGACGAAACAAGATATGACGATTACGAACTGCTTCTGGATGAGGACATCATCGGGGAGCTTTTTTGATGGGAGGAATGCCAATGAATTTACTGAAAAATAAGAAACACACAGAAATCAGGAAAGAGACCGCACCGCTGAAGATGAAGAGAGGGCAGAAGAAACTGTTTGCTCTGTATGCAGTCATGGTACTGTCGATCTGCATTGGGGCGACCTGCGTTTATGCCGCAGGCGATCCGCTGACCGTAGTCAATAACCTGTCCACGTTTATCTTTTCCCTGATCCGCGCCATTGGCCTGATCCTGCTGGGATTTGGTATCGTGCAGGTCGGTCTGTCCTTAAAGAGCCACGATCCAAGCCAGAGGGCAAACGGATTTCTGACACTGGCAGGCGGTATCATCATTACCTTTGCAAAAGAGATCCTGGATCTGATCATGGGATAGGAGAAGAGTCCAGAAGGGGAGCCATGCGAAATGCCGGCTCCCTGCTCACTTTTGAGGATGGGAGGTGAAACTGTTTGAGTGATAACTGGATCGTACAGAATCTAAATTCTGCCTTGCAGACCTGGAGCGACAAGCTGGCTGAAATCTGGACACTGCTGACGCAAAGCCCGGAGAATTTCAAGGGCGGGGCAATCTGGAGCGTGATGACGAACATCAACGGTGGACTGAAAGCCATCGGGTACGGCCTGCTGGTTCTGTTCTTTGCGGCAGGGCTGGTAAAAACCTGTGGGAGCTTCACGGAGGTCAACTTCCATTAGAGAACACAAACAGATAAATCCTCCAAACAACTAAATAGTAAATCTTGAAGCACTTGTTGCTGACTGAAAGAACGGTCAAGTAGCAGGTGCTTTTTTTCTTTCCCTTAATCCTCTGGAAATTTTTATAGGTATAGACTACACAAATCGGCTATCCGTGAGCAAACAAGTGAGAACACCTTTCTCCTTTGAAAACTGAATAGCAGCCGCCAGAGGGATACCTGCCGCAACAGATAGTATGTCACGATATGAGCGTGCCTGTTGCTTAATAAAGTGCATAGCACCGACAGAGAAAACGCCGCTTTGGGAAAGCGTGGAACTGTACGGATTGGCTGTGTTACATATTCCATTCTTTATGGGATGTGAAAATTTCAAAGGAGGTTACTTGCTTATGAATGAATGTAACAAATCAAAACCACGAAAGGAGTGCCGCCATGCAGAAACTGAAAACGGTGGATGCGGACACGCTTTTATGCCAGCCCCTTGATAAGCCCTGCTTTGTGGTGGACGGTCTAATCCCTGCGGGATTATCTCTGTTTTGTGGTTCGCAGAAAATCGGCAAAAGCTGGCTGATGTTAAAGCTCTGTCTTTGCGTGTCGCAGGGGACGCCTTTCTGGGAAATTCCTACAACGCAGGGCGATGTCCTGTACCTCTGTCTGGAGGATACCTTTTACCGCATACAGGACAGGCTCTTTCGTCTGACCGATGAAGCCAGTAAACGCCTGCACTTTGCCGTGGCAAGCTGCAAGCTGACGGACGGTCTTGTAGGACAGCTTGAGGAGTATCTGAAAGCCTATCCTGACAGCAGGCTCATTGTGATCGACACCTTGCAGAAGATACGCACCGCTTCAAAGGAAAATGCCTACGCAAATGATTACGGGGATATATCCCTTATCAAAGATTTTGCAGACAGGCACGCTCTGGCGGTGGTGGTTGTACACCATATCCGCAAGCAGAAAGACAACGATGTGTTCAATCAAGTATCTGGAACGACAGGTCTGACAGGAAGTGCAGACACAAACTTTGTCTTAGAGAAAACCAACCGTGCGGGCGATACCGCTGTTCTTTATGCCACGGGCAGGGATATTGAATATCAGGAGTTTACCCTCCGTTTCCGTGATTGCAGTTGGGAACTTCTGGAACGCAAAGGGCAGGAACAGTTGGCGGCGGCAAGTGTGCCGCCTGTTCTTTTTCGGGTGGCAGCGTTTATGCAGGACAAACGGGAATGGTCGGGAACAGCAACCGAACTATTAGAACAGCTTGGGGAAACCGACACCGCCCCTACCGTTATCACAAAGCTGCTCAACGAGTACCGTATCACATTTCTGAAAGACAACAATCTTGTCTATGACTACCGCCGTATCAAGGCGGGCAGGCGTATCGTGCTTGCAAGGGGTGACGGGGTTGACAGTGGTGACGGTGATTTTGGGATACCCCCAAAAGCCTGTCCTGCCGACACCGCCGCCCCATTATCCGAAGCGGAAAGCGGAGGATAATACAAGGCGAAGCCTTGTCAAAAGGGAGTCCAGAGGGAACGTCTGGCACACCACCTTGCCTGCAAGGTGTAGTGTGTTACACCCTGTAAACGCAGGTCGGAAAAATCGGAGGATTTTCCTGACCGCAGGGGTGGATTTACGAGCCGAGAAAGGGCGAGAAAATCTCACGCCTGCACGCTGCGTTTCTGCGGTGTTCTCCCGTAAGGGTTGACAGCGGCGGGGGTATCCCAAAATACCTGTCACCGCCGTCACCGCTGTCAACCTGTCGGGCAAACGCACCGACAAAGATACCATTACAGATTGGAGGAATGGCAACAATGCCTTATGCAATTTTGCGTTTTCAGAAACGCAAGGCTGGTTCTGTGGCTGCCTGTGAACGCCACAATGAACGCAAGAAAGAAGCCTATAAGAGCAATCCAGATATAGAGGTGGAACGCTCAAAGGACAACTATCATCTTGTATCTCCGCCACGCTACACTTACAAAAAAGAGATCAACCGCCGCATTGCCGAAGCAGGCTGCAAGGTGCGGCGTGACAGCGTGATGATGGTGGAAACGCTCATTACCGCATCGCCAGAGTTTATGAACAGTCTATCAAAAGCCCAACAGAAAGAGTATTTTACGAGGGCGCTTAATTTTATCTCTGAGCGTGTGGGAAAACAAAATATCCTTTCCGCTGTGGTGCATATGGACGAGAAAACGCCCCATATGCACCTTTCCTTTGTGCCGATAACGCCAGAGGGAAAGCTGTCCGCAAAAGCCTTTTTAGGCAATCAGAAATCATTGTCCCAGTGGCAGACTGACTATCACGAATGTATGTCGGCAAGGTGGAACGAGTTGGAACGGGGACAGTCCTCAATAGAAACAAAGCGGAAGCATATCCCTACTTGGCTCTTTAAGTTAGGCGGCAGATTGGACAGACAGTATGATGAAATCGTCAAGGCTCTGTCTGATATTAACGCCTTTAACGCAGGGAAGAAGCGTGACAAAGCGATGGAACTGCTCTCTGCTTGGCTGCCCGATGTAGAGAAGTTTTCAAGGGAAATCGGCAGACAGAGTTCCTATATCGACAGCTTGAAGGCTCAAATCGGGCAGGAAGCGGACTATGCCGAGCGTATGCGGAACGAGAAGTATGCGGAGGAATTAAAAGTGCAGAAAGCAAATGCAAAGATATTTGAATTACAGCGTACCAACAGCCAGATGGAACGCTTGTTAAAGAAGATACCGCCCGAAGTGCTGGCAGAAATACAAAAATCGGGCAGAAACAAATCAAGAGAAAGGTAGGGTTTTAGAATGAAGAAACAGGAATTTACCGTCTTAAAGGTTACAGATTTACACCCGTTCCCCGACAATCCTTTTCGGGTTGTGGAGGACGAACTGCTGTTAGAAATGGCAGAAAGCATTAAGGAGTTTGGTATGGTAACGCCGATTATCACCCGCCCCAAAGAGGACGGGAACGGTTATGAAGTGATTGCAGGACAGCGGCGTGTCCGTGCTACACAACTTGCAGGGATAGATACCGTCCCTGCTTTTGTTTTGCCCTTAGACCGTGACAGGGCGATTATTACCCTTGTGGACAGCAACATTCAGCGGGAAAATATCCTGCCCAGCGAGCGTGCTTTCGCCTATAAGATGAAGCTGGAAGCGATGAAGCGGCAGGGATACCGTACCGATTTAACTTCGTCCCAACTTGGGACGAAGTTGCGGACGGACGATATTGTGGGGCAGGGCTTCGGCGTAGGCAAGACCACGGTGCAGCGGTTTATCCGTCTGACGGAACTGATACCGCCTATCTTGCAGATGGTGGATGAGAACAAAATCTCCTTAACGCCTGCGGTGGAACTGTCCTTTTTGAAAAAAGAGGAACAGAAAAACCTGCTGATTACAATGGAGAGCGAAGAAGCCACGCCCTCTCTTTCACAGGCACAGCGTATGAAAAAGTTAAGCCAGTCGGGGCGTCTGGATATGGATACCATCTTTGCGATTATGACGGAGGAAAAGGCAAATCAGAAAGAAACCGTGAAAATCGGAATGGATAAGCTACGGAAATATTTCCCCAGAGGGACAACGCCCCAACAGATGGCAGATACGATCATCCGCCTGTTAGAGCGTGAGTTGCAGAGAAAACGAAACCGTGACAGCCGATAAGTTTCTTTTTCAGTTGCAGACAAAGAAAGCCGAGGTGCAGAAAATGAAAGAAATACAGTACGAAATCGTGAAAGAAATCGCTGTTTTATCGAAAAGCGACAGCGGCTATACCAAAGAAATTAACCTTATATCGTGGAACGGTGCAGAGCCGAAATACGATATTCGCAGCTTTTCCCCTGCCCATGAGAAGTGCGGCAAGGGCATTACGCTGACGAAAACAGAGGTACAAACGCTCTTTGCGGCGTTGCAAAACGAATTAGCAGAATAAAGATTTTCGGGAGTGGGAGTGTGTTTGCACATTCCCTTTCCCTGTTTTTAAGGAGGTTATTTGCCTATGGCGAGAACAGTTACACGCCCGCATATCGTGGTGCAGGCGGTCTATATGGGCGGAGGAGATATGCGGGAAATGTTCCTTTCCCTGCTTGTGAATGAAGTGCGGAAAGGGAAATCTTCTGTCCGTACCTTTGAGATTGTAAAAGATACCGAATACAATGGGGGCAGAACAAAGACAAAGGAGGCGAGCTGATGAGTGTGTTACGGACAGCTCTTTACTGCCGGTTATCCAAAGACGATATGCTGCAAGGCGACAGCGAAAGTATCAAAACACAAAAGGCAATGCTCACACAATACGCAAAGGAACACGGTTTTCTTGTGGTGGAGGTATATGTAGATGACGGTTGGAGTGGGTTGAATTTTCAGCGTCCAGACTTCAACCGTATGCTCGATGACATTGAAGCGGGCAGGATTGATGTGGTGATCACAAAGGATCTATCCCGCCTTGGGCGTGACCATTTGAAAGTCGGACACTTTACGGAAATATACTTCCCGATGAAAAATGTGCGGTATATTGCTGTGAATGACGGTGTGGATACCGCCAACAAAAACAACGATATAGCGGCTCTAAAAAATGTGATGAATGAATTTTACAGCAGGGATAACTCTCGAAAAATCCGTTCTTCTATCCGTGCAAGGGCAAAGGCAGGACTTTACCGTACTTCCTTTAACCCTATCGGCTACCGCAAAGCACCTGACAATCATAACAAGCTGATTGTGGATACGGAAACAGCTTGGATTGTAAAGCGTATTTTTGAACTTGCTAATGCGGGGATGGGGGTGCACAAAATCGCTAAAACTTTCCGAGAGGAACAAGTACCCTGCCCCTCTTGGTGGCTTTATTCCAGAGGGGAAAAGGATTATTCCAAACGGTTTGAAACTCCTGAAAATAAATATGAATGGTCGCACACCGTTATCCGAAACATTATCTCTAATCCCCTCTATCTCGGTCACTCGGTAATGTGCAAGACGGAAAGTATTTTCAAAGTCAATGCGGTCAAGAAAGTGCCAGAAGCCGAACAGATACGGGTAGACAATACCCACGAGCCGCTTGTCACGCAGGAACTGTTTGACGGGGCAAACGCTAAAATCGAGAGCCGCAGGCGTGATACGACAGATAACTTTGTATCCCCCTTTGCAGGGCTTGTAAAGTGCAGTACTTGCGGCAAGGCGTTAGGTCTGCGGTATTGGGGAAAGGACAGAAATCGTGTCTATGTCTGTACCACTTATGCTCACGATACGAAAGCCTGCACCCACCATCGTATCTATTATGAGGACTTATACAAGGCGGTTTTGACGGACATTCAGTATCACGCTGCCCTTGCCTATGCAGACAGGGAAAAGGCGGTTGCCCTTGCGGTCAAGATGAACGAAAGTGCAGACGGAAACCGTGGGAAAAGCAATGAGAGCAGGCTGAAGCAGGCAAAGAAACGCTATGAGGAGGTGACAAGGCTGTTTGACCGCTTGTACGAAGATTCTCTTTCGGGGCGTATTTCAAACGATAACTTTACCCGTCTGATTGAGAAATACCAAAGCGAGCAGGAACAGCTTTTAGGGCAGATAGACGCACTGGAACAAGCGTTGCAGGAGGTTAAGGACAATCAGACAAACGCTGTAAGGTGGGCAGATTTAATGGCAGAGTATGTAGGCATACAGGAACTCACGGCGGAAAACCTCAATCTCCTGATTGAAAAGATTGAAGTGTTTGACCGCACACAAACCGAAGCAGGGACAGAACAGGTAATTAAAATCTGTTACCGCTTCGGCGGTTACATAGAGGAACGCCGCTTTTTTGCAAAGGTCTTAAAGCACCCTTGCAAGAAAAAGGAATGTCCTCTGAAGAAAGGGAATGACGATGAAAAAGTATCACTTGTATCTTGAGGAAAACGAGTGGCGGCTGATTATCCTTTGCTTAAATGAGCTGCGGAACAAACTCATAGCAGAGGGAAGATATACAGACTGTGTGGACGATCTGCTTGTCAAGTTCGTCCACGCAAAGCCGAAACAGTTAAAAATATGATAACGGAGGGAACGACAATGGCAAAATCAATCTTTGAACAGTTTGGCGGTACATATGAACGGCAGGGGGATTATCTTCTCCCCTGCCTTACCTTACCCGCCGAAAAAGAACACCACATAGGCGTATGGGGACAGCGACATTTGCGGTATCTGAAAGAGTATCGCAGGGTTACATACCTTAATCTTCTCACAAGCGGCAGGCTAAACGCCTACCTTGCCGACATCAACAGACAGGCACAGGAAC
>OCIU01002336.1_pt1 | contig 11226 bp, 7 predicted proteins | sample 1538471 | NCBI WGS metagenome assembly OCIU01 (sample SAMN04571693, study PRJEB22368) | human gut metagenome | biome: human gut; material: stool | host: Homo sapiens | place: Luxembourg | collected 2012-06-01 | reverse complement strand
AGCCATTGTGGGCCAGACCCTGACGGCCCAGGAGGTGGCCGGGGTCAACGACACCACGTCGCTGGTGTTCATCTTTCTGCAGTTCGCCTTCGGCGTCAGCGCGGGCTTCTGCGTGGTGACGTCCTGCCAGGTGGGGGCCCGGAACCAGGCCGGGGTGCGCCGGTCCCTGGCCACCCAGATCATCCTGTCGGCGGCGCTGACGGTGCTGCTGACGGCCCTGGCCCTGGCTCTGCTGAACCCCATGCTGGCCTGGATCAACGTGACCACGGACAACGCCGAGGTGTATCAGGCGGCCTATACCTACTGCTTCATCATTTTCGCCGGCATCGGCGCGCAGCTGTTCTATAACTTCATCTGCGCCTTTCTGCGCAGCATGGGTGACTCCCTGACGCCGCTGCTGTTCCTGCTGTTTTCCACGGTGCTGAACGTAGGGCTGGACCTGCTGTTCATCATCGTGTTCCGGTGGGGCGTGGCCGGGGCGGCCATTGCCACGGTGGCGGCTCAGCTCATCAGCACGGTGGCGTGCTTCATCTATGCCTTTGCCAGGTATCCTCAGCTGCGGCTGCACCGGGAGGACATGCGCATCACCATGGGGGATGTGCGCCGCCATGTGGCCCAGGGGGTGCCTCTGGGGCTGCAGTTCTCCGTGCTGGCCATCGGCATTATCGTCATGCAGGGCGTGGTGGTGCAGTTTGATATGCTGGACGGCGTTATGGTGTCCTCCTCCGCCCAGATGGGCTTCGGCGCAGCCAACAAGCTGTCCAGCCTGACGGCAACGCCTATGAATGCCCTGGGCACGGCTATGACCAGCTTCACCGCCCAGAACCTGGGGGCCGGGAACCATGACCGCATCCGCAAGGGGACCCTGCAGTCCCTGGTGATGGTGTCGTTGCTGGCAGCTCTGGCCGTGGGCATCGGCCTGCTACTGACCCTGGGCAGCACCTATCTGCGGATCTTCCTGTCCGCCGACAAGATCACGGCGGACACCGTCCGCTACGGCAATACCTATCTGTATGTGGACTACGCCATGTATCTGTTCCTGGGCTTCATTTTTGTGGTGCGCAACTGCGTTCAGGGCATCGGCCGGTCCCGGTTCGTGCTGGGAGCCGGTGCGGCGGAGCTGGTGGCCCGGATCGCCGTGTGCCTGACCCTTCCCGCCGCCGTGGCCGGAGGCGTCGTCAGCGCCCAGGCAAATCCTCTGGCGTTTTACGCCCTGTGCGCGGCGGACCCCATGGCCTGGATCGCCGCCGACACCGTTCTGGCCATCCCCTTCTTCCGGAACATCCTGCGGAGGGATTACCGGTATATGAATCTGTGAACAAACCACGGCCTGGGTACATCTTCCTGTACCCAGGCCGTGGTTTTTCTTGCAAATTCGGGCATAATTCGGATTTTTTGGCAAAAGGTCTTGCATACAAGCAAGCTAAATGCTATACTTACTTTGAAAAACAAAAATGCGGTAGCTTGCGGGTGCGCCAACACCCGCAAGCCTGCGCAGGTGCAGACACCATCCACACAACGGCCATCTGGCCGCACCGCATGAGATATTATACGCCATTCCGGCCTTTCTTGTAAAGGGCGGTTTTGTGTGTGTTCTATTTTGTGTATGTGTCGCATAGAAACATCAGCTTCTTACGCTGTGTGGGATAAACTCCTGCATGGCGTTTTTGTTTTTCGCCGGGCCGCTGGGGGAGGCGCACCCTCCCCCACTGCGGTTGCGGTGAAAACAATATGAAGGAGAGCGAAACCATGAAGCGAAGAACCCTGATCCTGGGAGTACTGATGCTGTTGTGTGCCATACTGCTGGCGGGCTGCGGTGGACCGGCCATCAAAACGGAGGATGAAATTCTGACAGATATTCAAGACGGCGGCTACATGAATCAGATGGCTGTCTCCAACGACCCTATTGAGACGATATCCTCCATGGAAATTCTGAAACGTCAGACCAACAGGGAGGACAAGACCGATATTGTCTATGTGACCGCGCAGGCAGATACGGAAAAGGTACACTTTGTTCGCAGTATGAAACTGATCTATAACCTGTATGATGACAAAGGCTGGGTGCTGGACAGCTGTGAAAATTATCCCGAGGGAGAAAGTAGCACAGTACCCTTGAAGGGCCCGGATGAGAGCACCTTGGATACTTTCTTTAATCGTTTTGATCTCGCACATAGTGGGGATGACGGCTATGTAAAATATGTTTCGTGGTCCATTGTAACCGCAGATACCAACTTAGATAATGGAACATCTATCATAGAAATAAATGCCAGCCGGAAAACTGACATCATCACTACCAACGAAAAAATATTAGTGCAAGCCAGGTTTTACAGCGACTTGGGTGCATGGGACATCGAAGGCTGCGATGTTGGACCACACTTAATGCAACTGAGTTACGAGCTGAATATCAACACTGGCAGTTACCACGCAAGCAACTTCCGGGCGGATCGAAGTGCGCAGCTTGACATCTATAGTTTTGATCCGCAAAGTAATTCAATTCTTTTGAGTGTGGATATACAAGATCGAGGCGATTATTCTTATTACGGAACATTTACCCTGCAGCGAGAAAACAACGTATCAAATCCGAATCTTGATTTGGATAATATCCAGGAAACGGCTACAGATGGGAATGAGCTCAACACACTTGGATTTCTTCGGTTCACGGTTGATATAGGTGAACGTGAAGAACGAGTGGGCTTTGGATCAGACCTGACTACACTGCCTGTGAGATTGAAAGTGAAGCCGGAGAGAGGTTATGAATCAACCAGCCAGCAGTCTCCGTTTTCACTCTGGATCAATCAGACTTCTTATTTCGTCTTTGAGAAAGGTGATTAAACAGAAGACATTCTGACCATGTATTGGAAAAACAACATAGAGCCTTATTTATTGGCACAGAAAACATCTATATCCCCTTCTTCCGGAACATCCTGCGGAAGGATTACCGGTATATGAATATCTGAAAAAATCTCCGGCGCTGCTGCGCCGGAGATTTTTTCAGATGTTCCAAAAGCTCTTTGACCGTTTTGCCTCACTGCACCGTTTTCAGCACCCGGGCATAGATGCTCTGCGCCAGAGGCAGGGCCTCGTCCAGCAGAATCTGCCCCCGGGTGCGGTACTGGGCAGCGAAAGCCGCGTCCCGGATGCTCCCCAGGTTGATGAGCACGTTCAGCCACGCCCCTTGTACGGCGGACCCCAGATGCAGGGCCGCGCAGCCCAGGTCGCTGGCGGCGCTGGCGTTGGACCGGTCCACCAGCCCACCCGTCAGCCGCAGCGCCTCCAGAGACAGCTCCATCATCTCAAAGGGCGTCTTTGTGCAGCCCTGCAGGGCCTCCTGCATGGCTGCGGCCCGGGCCTCCTTCTCCTGGTCCGTGCCCTTGGGCATGGCAAACACGGCGGACACCGCGTTGAAGGCCTCCGTGTCCCGCTCCATCACGTCCAGGAACCGGTGCTCCAGGTCCCGGGCCTTCTCCAGGGTCTCCCGGGCCAGGCCGTCAAATTCGGCGTATTTTTTCCGTCCCACGGTCAGGGACCCCACCATGGCGGTCAGCGCCGCCCCCAAGGTCCCGGCCAGAGCGGCGGCGGAGCCGCCGCCGGGCGCGGGCGCGTCGGAACCCAGCAGGTCCGCAAACCCCCGCACCGTCAATTCAGCAAGCTGCATAGCGTCCTCCTTATTCCATCCCTACCAGGTGATACTCCATCACCTGCTTGTGGCAGTCGAAGTTTTCCAGCTTCAGGTAGTATTCCGCGCAGTCGATCAGGGCCTTGGCCGGGGTCAGGCCCACCAGCTCCGTGCCGATGATGCGCACGCCCCACCGGTCCGCCAGGGCCCGGATCATCTCATAGGCGTAGTACAGCGGCGTCCCCTCATAGTTCACCATGTTCATGGACACCTGGGCCACGTTCCGGTCCTCCAGCAGCAGGCCGATGGCCTTGCAGAACTTGAACCCGCCGGAGGAGCCCCGGATGGCCTTGGCGATGGACTTGGCGATCTCCACGTTGTCCGTGTCCAGATTCACGTTGAAGGCCACCAGCGGCATCCGCGCGCCGATGGCGATGATCCCGGCGGTGGGGTGAATTTTCCGCTCTCCGAAATCCGGGGCCCATTCCGGCTCCAGCAGCTTCTCGGGCATTCCCTCGAACTGCCCCTTCCGGATCTTGGCCAGGTTCACCCGCCCCGGCGCCGTGGCCGACTCTTCATACAGGAAGCTGGGAATCCCCAGCTCCTCCCAGATGCGCTGGGCCACCTGCCGGGAAAGCTCCACGCACTCCTCCACGGTCATGTCCATGGTGGGCACAAAGGGGATCACGTCCGTGGCCCCCATCCGGGGATGAGCGCCCTGGTGTTTGGTCATGTCGATGACCTCCATGGCCCGCTTGGCCAGCCGGAACGCCGCCTCGCCGATGCCCTCCGGGGACCCCACCAGTGTGAACACGCACCGGTTATGGGTGCCGTCGGACTGCACGTCCAGCACCGTACACCCGGGAACGGCCTTGGCCGTATCCACCAGGGCGTTGAAGGCCGCCTCATCCCGCTCCCGGCTGACGCTGAAATTGGGGATGCATTCCACAAGCTTCATCATATGTTTTTTCCTCCCTATCCTCTCTTTTTATGCGCTTCCCGGGACGGGGCCCACAGGCCCCGCCCTGGGGGAAATTTACTGCAGCTCTCCGCAGACGGCCTCCGCCGCCTGAGAAATGGCGTGGGCCTTCACCAGCTCATCCGCCTGCACCATCAGCGGGTGCATCACCACGTCCTGGTCCACCGGCGGAATCGCCTGGCGGATGCGGTCGTACACCGCCCGGGTGGCCGGGGACAGTCCGTCCTCGCCCCGTAGCCACAGGGCCTGTGCCCCGGCGAACAGCTCGATGCCCAGCACCTTCTGGCTGTTGTCCAGGATCATCAGCGCCTTCCGGGCGGCGGTGGTGCCCATGCTGACGTGGTCCTCCTGGTTGGCCGACGACGGGATGGAGTCCACCGATGCCGGATGGGCGTAGATTTTGCTCTCCGACACCATGGACGCCGCGGCGTACTGGGCGATCATGAAGCCCGAGTGTACCCCGCCGTGTCTGGTCAGGAAGGCCGGCAGCCCCTCGGACAGGGCCGGATTCACCAGCCGCTCCAGCCGCCGCTCCGACACGTTGGCATATTCCGCCAGGGCGATGCCCAGAAAGTCCATGGCCAGGGCCACCGGCTGCCCGTGGAAATTGCCGCCGGAGATGGCCTCGTCCTCCGCCGGGAAGATCAGGGGGTTGTCGGTGACGGCGTTGATCTCCCGGCTTACCACGCCCCACACATAGCCGATGGCGTCCCGGCTGGCCCCGTGAATCTGGGGCGTGCAGCGGATGGCGTAGGCGTCCTGCACCTTGTCCGGGTTCAGATCGAAGGACAGCCCGCTGCCCTCCAGCAGCCGCCGCAGGTTCTCCGCCGCGGTGATCTGCCCCGGCTGGCCCCGCAGGGCGTGCACCTTGGGATCGAAGGCCTTCCGGATGCCGTGCAGGGCCTGGCAGGTCATGGCGGCGGCGATATCCGCCGTTTTGGCCAGGTCCCGGGCGTCATACACCGCCTGGCAGGCGATGGCCGTCATGATCTGGGTGCCGTTGATCAGAGCCAGGCCCTCCTTGGCGGCCAGCTGGATGGTGTCGATACCGGCGGCGGCCATGGCCTCCCGGCCCGGCATCACCCGGCCCTGATACTCCGCCTCGCCCTCGCCCAGCATCACCAGCACCATGTGGGACAGGGGCGCCAGGTCGCCGCTGGCTCCCAGGGATCCCTTCTCCGGGATGATCGGATGGACCCCCCGGTTCAGCATCTGCAAAAGCGTCTCCATGGTGGACAGGCGGATGCCGGAATTGCCCCGGGCCAGGGCGTTCAGCCGTAGCAGCATAGCCGCCCGCACCACCCGGGTGTCCAGAGGCTCCCCCATGCCGCAGGCGTGGGAGATGATCAGATTTCTTTGCAGCTGGGCCGTCTCCTCCTCCGGCACAAACACCGTGGAGAACTTGCCGAACCCGGTGGTCAGGCCGTATACCACGGCCTTGTCCGCCAGCTTCCGGTCCACATAGGCCCGGGCGGCGTTGATGCGCTCTCTGGCATCCGGCGCGATGGCCGCCGTCTCCCCCTGCCGGGAGACGGCGATGACCTGTTCAATGGTCAGGTCGTTTCCGTTGATATAGATCATGTTCCGTTCCTCCTACTCCTCATGCACGATCCGTCCCTTCTTCATCACCGTGCCCACCAGGTTGCTGCCGAACCGATAGCACACATAGTCCAGGTCCGGCGCGTTCCACAGCAGCAGATCCGCCTGCTTCCCCGGCTCCACGGAGCCGATGGTTCCGGCCCGGCCGATGGCGGCGGCGGCATTCAGCGTCACCGCCGTCAGCACCTCCTCCGGTGTCATCCGGTACTTCAGGCACGCGATGTTCATGGCCAGCTGCAGACTGCTGCCGGGGCAGGACCCGGGATTGAAGTCCGTGGCCACCGCCACCGGCACTCCGGCCCCGATCATCTCCCGGGCCGGGGCATAGGCCGCCCCCAGATAGAAGCTGGTGGCCGGCAGACAGCACGCCACGGTGCCTCCCGCCGCCAGACTCCGGATCCCCTCCGGCGGGCACACAATCAGGTGCTCGGCGCTGATGGCCCCGATGTCCCCCGCCAGCTGGGAGCCGCCGATGGCGGCGATCTCGTCGGCGTGGACCTTGGGCCGCAGCCCGTGGGCCAGTCCCGCCTCCAGGATGGTCCGGCTCTCCCGGGCGGTGAACACGCCCTCCTCGCAGAACACGTCGCAGAACTCCGCCAGGCCCTCCCGGGCCGCGCAGGGGATCATCTCCCGGCACAGCAGGCGGATATAGTCCTCCCGCCGCTCCCGGTATTCCTCCGGCAGGGCGTGGGCCCCCATAAACGTGGCCGCCAGCTCCACCGGCTGCGTCTCGTTCAGCCGCCGGATCACCCGCAGCTGCTTGTATTCCTGCTCCGGCTCCAGGCCGTAGCCGCTTTTTGCCTCGCAGGTGGTCACGCCCATCCGCAGCATTTCCGCCAGGACCGCTTCCGCCTTGTGCGCCAGCTGCTCCTCCGACGCCGCCCGGGTGGCCCGGACGGTGGACAGAATGCCTCCTCCCTGGGCCAGAATGTCCAGATACGGCACGCCCCGGAGCTTCTGCCCCAGCTCGTTCTGCCGCCAGCCGCCGAAGATCAGGTGGGTATGGGCGTCCACCAGTCCCGGGGTCATCAGCCGCCCTCCGGCGTCCAGAAGGGTGTCGCCGGCCTCCGGAACAGGCTGTCCCTGCCCCACGGCGGCGATTTTTCCGCCCTCCACGGCCACCCAGGCGTCCCGCAGCAGGGTGATCTCCCCCTGCTGCCGCCCCCGCCGGGCGGAATCCCCCCGGGGGGTGGCCAGCAGGCCGATGTTTGTGATATAGGTGGTCATAGCCCCTCCTTACCGGGCCCCGTGCAGCACGGCAGCGATGATGTCGTCATCCTCCGGCGCGGTATAGGGCAGGGTGATATGATCCTGCCCGGCGTACAGGCGGTTATACTCCATGGCCGTGGTGACGGCGTTGTCGTTCCGGGCCCAGCTGCGCCGGGCCACGCCCACCATGGTGTCCCAGGGCATGCTCATGCGCAGGATGGTGTCCACCCGCTCCGAGCCGTCCAGCACCATGCCGAAGCCGCCGTTGATGGCCTTCCCCACGCCCACGCCGCCGCCGTTATGCAGGGCGATGAGGCTCATGCCCCGGGCGGCGTTGCCGGCATAGCACTGGGTTGCCATGTCCGCCATGATATTGGAGCCGTCCTTGATGTTGGAGGTCTCCCGGAAGGGGGAGTCCGTTCCCCCGGTGTCGTGGTGGTCCCGGCCCAGCATCACGGGGCCGATCTCGCCGTTGCGCACCATCTCGTTGAACTTCAGCGCGATGTTCATGCGCCCCATGGCGTCCTGATACAGGATGCGGCACTGGGTGCCCACCACCATGCGGTTGCGCTTGGCGTCCCGGACCCACACATAGTTGTCATAGTCCTGATACCGCCGGTTGTGGGTCAGGATATACTCCGCCGCCGCGGCGTCGGTCTTGTCCAGGTCCTCGCTGCGGCCGGACAGGCAGCACCACCGGAAGGGCCCGTAGCCGAAGTCGAACAGGCACGGCCCCAGAATGTCCTCCACATAGGAGGGGAACACGAACCCGTCCAGGTCGTTCTCCCCGTTGCGGCACACGTCCCGCACCCCCGCGTCAAACACGGCCTTCAGGAAGCTGTTGCCGTAGTCGAAGAAATACGTCCCCCGGTCGTGGAATTTGCAGATCATCTCATAATGCCGCCGCAGCGACTGATCCACCAGCTGCCGGAATCTCTCCGGATCCCGGTCCAGCATCTCCGTCCGCTGGGCGAAGGTCAGCCCCTGGGGGCAGTATCCGCCGTCATAGGGGACGTGGCAGGAGGTCTGGTCGCTGAGCAGGTCCACGTGCACATCGTTTTTGTACAGGTATTCCAGCAGGTCCACCACGTTGCCGTGATAGGCGATGGCGCAGGGGGTCCGGTCCGCCAGGTGCCGCCGGGCCATGGCCAACGCCTCCTCCAGGCTGTCGGTGCGCTGGCTGACCCACCCCTGGGTATACCGGGTCTCGATGCGGGAGTCGTCCACCTCTGCGATGATGGACACGGCCCCGGCGATCTCCGCCGCCTTGCCCTGGGCGCCGCTCATACCGCCCAGACCCGCTGATACAAACAGCCGCCCGGCCAGGTTCCCGTCGGCGGGGATCCCCAGCTTCAGCCGCCCGGCGTTGAAGGTTCCGTGCACGATGCCCTGGGGGCCGATATACATCCAGCCGCCTGCCGTCATCTGGCCGTAGTTGGCCACGCCCAGGGCGGCGGCGCGGTTGAAGTTCTTCTGGTCGTCAAAGGCGCCCACCATCAGGCCGTTGGTGATGATGCACCGGGGCGCCAGCTTGTGGCTGTGGAACAGCCCCAGGGGGTGGCCGGACATGACCACCAGGGTCTGCTCGTCCGTCATGACCTCCAGATATTTCTTGATGAGCCGGTACTGCATCCAGTTCTGGCACACCTGCCCCGTCTCGCCGTAGGTCACCAGCTCATAGGGGTACAGGGCCACGTCAAAGTCCAGATTGTTGTCGATCATCACCTGGAAAGCCTTGGCCTCTATGCAGTTGCCCCGATACTGGTCGATGGGCTTGCCGTGCAGCTCCCCCTCCGGCCGGAAGCGATATCCGTAGATCCGGCCGTGCTCCTCCAGCTCCCGGGCAAACTCCCGGGCCATCTGCAGATGGTGGTCCGGGTGGATATACCGCAGGGCGTTGCGGATGGCCAGGGCCTTGTCCGCCTCGGACAGATGCGCCTCCCGCCTGGGGGCCCGGCGGATCCCCTCCCGGAAGGCGGGGACCTTCGGCAGTTCATAGTCCAGCTTCACCGTCATCGCGTTGTCCACATCATAAAATGCCATATGCTACCTCCTGTCTTGTATTACGATTATTCCAATTCAATATTATATTCGATTGCCGCAAATCTGTCAATTCATCGAAAAAAAGAATGGTTTTGCCTACTCCTTTTGTGCTTTTTTATAATATCCCCCCAAAAGTTTCCTCCGGCTCACCGTCCCGGCCAAATCCGGAACCCCCGGCCCCCGCCGCTTTACTGCACTGCCGGGATGACCCCGCACTTTCGCGGATAAAATTTTTTCGTAATCATTTGTTACCGTCTTGTAATCGAATCGTTCTTGCTTTTCCCCCGACGGTTTTCTACAATATAAAACAGAATCGATTTAGGGGGACCTTCTCATGAAAAAGAAAACCATTGCCGCCCTGGCCGCAGGGGGAGCCCTGCTGCTGGCAGCCGCCGTCATCGGCGTGCTGAGCCTGGTCCGGGGCTATTTTATTCTGCTGCCGCCCACCCATATGCAGCTCAACGGCCAGACGGAGGAGCACATCGCCGCCTTCGCCGCCTACACGGACCCCGGGGCCCGGCTGCTGCGGGGCGGCGACCCCACCGACGCCGCCGTCACCGTGGAGGGCAAGGTGGACACCGACGTCCCCGGGGACTATACCCTGACCTATCAGGCGGACTTCCGGGGCCGCAGCTATACCGCAAAGCGCCTGGTTCATGTGGAGGACCGGGAGGCCCCGGAGCTGACCCTCACCGGCCAGGCGGAGGTCACCGTCTCCCGCTATGACCTGTTCCAGGACCCGGGAGCCACCGCCCGGGACCGCTGTGACGGCGACCTGACCGCCTCCATCCAGGTAACGGACAAAGCCTCCGGCGACATCCACACCCTGACCTACACCGTTACCGACAAGGCCGGAAACGCCGCCGCTGCCACCCGCCGGGTGACGGTCCGGGACGTGGTAGCCCCGGTCATCACCCTGTCCGGCCAGCGGGAGCTGTTCGTTCCCCTGGGCGGCGCCTATCAGGAACCGGGCTACACCGCCCAGGACGACGCCGACGGCGATCTGACCGCCTCCGTCACCCGGGCCGGTACGGTGAACACCGCCTCCCCCGGGGTCTATACCCTGACCTATACCGTCACCGACAAGGCCGGCAACACCGCCACCGCCACCCGGCAGGTGTCGGTGTATGAGAATTCCTCCGGCGGAAGCCCCGTGTACCTGACCTTCGACGACGGCCCCAGCGACCGGGTGACTCCCCGGGTGCTGGACACCCTGAAGGCGTATAACGTCCACGCCACCTTCTTCATCGTCAACTACGGGGAGTCCGGCAAGGCCCTGATCCGCCGGATGATCGACGAGGGCCACACCGTGGCCATCCACGGCTACTCCCACGATTACGCCGCCATTTATAAGAGCGACGAGGCCTTCATGCAGAACATCTACCGTCTGCGGGACCGGCTCCGTTCGGATTTCGGGTATGAAGCCGCCATCATCCGCTTCCCCGGCGGCAGCTCCAACACCGTCAGCCGCCAGTACAGCATGGGCATCATGAGCCGTCTGGCCCAGCGGGTCCAGGCGGAGGGCTTCACCTATTTTGACTGGAATGTGTCCAGCGGTGACGCCGCTGGTACCCCCGCCTCCTCCGGCCAGATCTATAACAACGTCACCTCCGCCCTGCGCCATGGCCGCAGCAACGTGGTGCTGATGCACGACGCCGGGGCCAAGGGCACCACCGCCGACGCCCTGCCGGATATCATCCGCTACTGCCTGGCCAATGGCTACAGCATCCAGCCCATCACCCCCGCCACCAAGCCCGTCCACCACGGCATCGCCAACTAA
>OCIU01002325.1_pt1 | contig 11275 bp, 7 predicted proteins | sample 1538471 | NCBI WGS metagenome assembly OCIU01 (sample SAMN04571693, study PRJEB22368) | human gut metagenome | biome: human gut; material: stool | host: Homo sapiens | place: Luxembourg | collected 2012-06-01 | reverse complement strand
GTCTTATCATCCGGATCTACACTCATCCCGCCCGTACAGATAATCAGATCCACTCCCGCTTCCTTCATTTCTGCAATTGCGTCCGTGATCATTTTCGTATCATCACTGCATAATACATGCTTTGTCATCTGGATTCCAAATGTCTCCAGCTTCTTTTCCACTATAGGAGTAAACTGGTCTTTGATTAGTCCTTTATAGACTTCACTTCCGGTTGTGATCACACCTGCCGTCTTTAATTTCCACGGTGTTACCTTCAATAACGGTTCCGGACCCGCCTTTTTTTCTGCTTCTTCCAGTCTCTTTTCATCTATGATCAGCGGAATCACCCGCATTCCTGCGAGCTTGTCGCCTTTTTTTACCGCTGTGTTCGTGTGTCTGGTTGCGATCATGATCTCATCCACACTGTTCACATCATATAATCGTTCGACATCCACCTGGAATAATCCGTCGACATCCGCAAGCAGTTCAATTTTGCCTTCTTTTACAACTGACGGATGCATATTTTCATTCTGCGTGATCCTGCGCAGACGTTCCGCACCTTCATCCTCATGAAGCATGCCTTCTGTCTTCTCCCAGACATACAGATGTTCTTTCCCTATGGAAAGAAGCACCGGAATATCTTCTTCTGTGACAATATGTCCCTTCCGGAATCTCGCATCTTTGATCACTCCCGGAATGATCTGCGTCATATCATGACATAACACATGTCCCACTGCATCTTCTGTTCTGATCAGTTTCATACTTTTTCCGCCTCGTTTCTTTATCGTTTCTCGTTTCAATTCTTATCAATGTATCTATCATCTTGTACCTGTCATCCAGGCACATTCCGTTTCATACTCTACTATAGATTTTCTATATGTTGCATATTCTGCTATATATACTGAAGTAAAAAAAACGCCGTTTTCCCAACATCGTCCAACGGGAACACATTTTCACAGTCCTCCACATCCACATCACTGATCACTGCCAGACATTCTTCCGGTCGTAACGGCATCGGTTTCCCGTTTTCTTTCCGGTGCAGCATAATCTTCGGCCACGGTCCGTGCTTGAATCCCTCTGTCAGAATCAGATCCACACCATCTATCTTTTTCAGGAATTCTTCCGGATCAACTGTTCTGTTGTCCATCAGCACCGCTTTCTCCGAGGAGATCAGACCGGTCACGTCTGCTCCGGCTTTGGTAAAGCGGTCACTGTCTTTTCCTTCGTGATCGATATCAAACCGGTGTCCGTCATGCTTTACGATCGCAATCTTAAGCCCATATGCTTTCAGCTTCGGAATCAGTTTTTCCAGAAATGTCGTCTTACCGGTGCCGGAATAGGCCACAAACGATACAACCGGGGTCTGCTGTGCTTTTTCTTTTATTTTCTCTGGTATTATTTTCCGATATTCTTCTGGTGTATTTATATTATAAAATTTCCCCGGTCCGTCTGTAATTCCCTGAACTGCCACATAACATACCCTCAGATTTTCCAGTACATGCTGCACTTTATAATCCCCGGTCTTTAACTGTTCTTCCAATATCTTCCATACAGATTTCCTGTACCATGCACAGAGCACATATTTTTTCCCGGTCTTGCCTACCGGGATCACTGCATCAATCCCATCCATCAGATAGTCTTCCAGTTCCTGCGCCACATTCCAGTCAACCAGCGGCATATCACAGGATATCACCCAGACCCGTTCATGGCTGCATTCTTTCAGCGCCGAGCACAGACCCATCAACGGTCCTTTGTCCTGTTCCAGATCTTCGATATGTCTTGCCTCTATCTCCGGATAATCCCGCCGGTCTTTTACCGAAAGCAGCACCTCATCCGCACCACTTACATGTTCTTCGATCTGTTGTAAAAATGTCTTCTTTCCAATCAGAAGTCCTGCTTTATCCTTCCCCATCCGGGTACTTTTCCCTCCACAGAGGATTATGGCACTGATTCCGGATTTTTTCTTATCTGATTCTGTTTTCATATATTAAAAACCTGCTCTTTCCGAAAAAAGAGCAGGCGAAATATAAGAGAATCTGCCTGTGACATTTTTTACGAATGCTTTGACAGCTTCTCCTATGTGCTTTGGTAAACAAAGGTGCTGCTCTCCTTTCCAAATACGCGGGAGGCAGATACGTTTCCCTATCTACCCTGAGGAACTGACAGACCTGTCATTCCTGGCCGACATCCCATCATCACAATTTTTATGGATCTTAGGCATGAAGGCTTCGGAGAACCTTGTATTTTCAATTATTTTAACATGCATATTATAAACGGAGTTCTCCGTTCTGTAAAGAAATATCTTCTACTATATCCGTGAACGCGATCACCGGCGGCTGATCTGCCACGTGTTCTCCAATCTCTTTTTCCATCCATGCCAGATTGTACCATCTGTGGAATTTATATCCACAATTTGTGAACCAGCCGACCATACGATATCCCAAATGTTCATGGTAATGGATACTTGCATTCGTCAGGTATTCATCTTCATGCTCGGTACATGCAATACACGCATTCATATTTAACACATTCTGCCGCTTTAATATCTTCTCCAGCATGTCGTATAATTTTGTCCCGATACCCCTTCCTTTTTTATTCTGATCCACGTAGATAGACGTCTCTACATTCCATCCTCCTGCCGGTCTCTCGTGAAAAGCACTTGCATATGCATATCCACATATTTCTCCATTCACCTCCGCCACAAGATATGGATATCTCTCCAATACATGCCGGATCCGTCCTCGGAATTCTTCCACCGTCGGCACATCATATTCATATGTAATCACTGTATATTCTATATAAGGCGCATAGATTGCAAGCAGTTCTTCCGCATCCTCTTCTTTTGCAATCCGGATTGTAATCTCTTTTTTCTCATTGGTGTTCATTCTATATTCAGCTCCAGTCTGCTCTTATTATTTATTTCTCCACTATTATAAACACGTCCGTAAAAAAATGACATCTCTCTGCAGATTTTTCCTGCAAAAGAGATGACATTTTTACATATTTTATTATCCCTGGTTCTGTGCCGCAACCAGATGTGTTGCTCCGTATTTTTCACGAAGCTTTGGTTTTTCAATCTTTCCGGTAGGATTACGCGGAACATCTGCAAAGATGATCTTACGAGGTCTCTTATATCTCGGAAGTTTCTTACAGAATTCCTGAATATCTTCTTCTGTACATTCAACTCCCGGTTTCAGTTCAATGATTGCTGCTGAAATTTCTCCCAGTCTGTGATCTGCAAGTCCAATAACCGCCACATCCAAAATAGCTTCATTGGTACGTAAGAAGTCTTCAATCTGTACCGGATAGATATTCTCACCACCACTGATGATGACATCTTTCTTACGGTCAACAAGGAAGATAAATCCGTCTTCGTCTTCCATCGCCATGTCTCCGGTATACAGCCATCCGTCATGCAGAACTTCTGCTGTTGCCTTCGGATCTCTGTAGTAACAGGTCATGACGCCTGGTCCTTTGACCGCAAGTTCTCCGGTCTCGCCCTGTTTTACCGTCTCGCCCTGTTCATCGATAATCTTAGCTTCCCATCCATATCCGGCTTTACCGATCGCACCGACTTTATCGATATTATCCACGCCAAGATGTACACATCCAGGCCCGATGGATTCGCTCAGACCATAGTTCGTGTCGTATTGGTGATGCGGGAAGTATTCTTTCCAGTGTTTGATCAGGCTTGGTGGTACCGGCTGTGCACCGATATGCATCAGTCTCCACTGGTCCAGATCATAATCTGCAATATCCAGTTCCTTATTGTCCAGTGCAAGCAGAAGATCCTGCGCCCACGGAACCAACAGCCATACAATAGTACAGTGTTCTTCCGATACTGCCTGTAAGATTGTCTTCGGACTTGTTCCTTTTAACAATACCGCTTTTCCTCCCGTCAGAAGACTTCCGAACCAGTGCATCTTGGCCCCGGTATGATATAACGGTGGAATACATAAGAATACATCATCCTTCGTCTGTCCGTGATGATTCTGCTCTGCTTTTGCTGCATGCATCAGGGATTCATGGTTATGTAAGATTGCCTTCGGGAATCCTGTTGTTCCTGATGAGAAATAAATTGCTGCCTCATCGTCATCATTGACATCAATCTTCGGAGACTGACTGGAACAGTTCGCCGTATGTGCATTATAATCCTCGGCAAATCCCGGACATCCGTCTCCTACAAAATATAACAGACGTCCTTTGCTGATCTCATCTGCAATCTCTTCTACTCGTCCGATGAACTCCGGTCCGAACACCAGAATATCAATCTCCGCAAGTTCCACGCAATATTTGATCTCATCCGCAGAATAACGGAAGTTCAGTGGTACAGCCAATGCTCCGGTCTTCAGAATTCCGAAATAAATTGGCAACCATTCCAGACAGTTCATCAGGAGAATCCCCACTTTTTCTCCTTTTTTGATTCCTCTTTCAATCAGAAGATTGGCAAATCTGTTTGCCTTTTCGTTAAATACATTCCATGTGATCTCTCTTCTATAATAAGCCGCGCGTGAAGGTTCGATCAGATCAAACTCCTTCCATGTAGTTCTTTTTGTCTCCGGCATCTCCGGATTGATCTCTACCAGCGCAACGTCGTCTCCGTACAGGCGGCAGTTTTTCTCCAATATATCTGTAATCGGCATTGGAAAATTCCCCTTTCGTGTTCATTCATAATTCTTTTTTATGAATTTTTTGCGTAACAGCTTTCGCGCTTTAACGCTTTTATTCATTAAAGTCTATGATACTCAATTTTTTGTAAAATGTCAATCCATATTTGTATTATTTTCCATCCAATCTCTTTTTTCCACACTTTTGTTTGATTTTTCCATCTCTCCGTCCTATAATAGGCACCGGGTGATAGAAAAATGAATTGGATATATAATCATAAACGTGCATTACTGCATGTCAATCTTGCATTTATCGGCGGACTGACCGGTGCTTATGCCATCTTAGTCCGTGGCGGCAATTTTGGTGCCGCACAGACCATGAATCTGATTGAAATGGTCCTAAACTTTACGGAAATGAACCTGACGGATGCCTTCCTTCGTCTGGCTATTTTTATTTTATATGGCCTTGCGATCATTGCCGCATTTTTAATCGGCGAACATTTTGCCTCTGTAAAATCTTATATCGCACTGGCGGTAGAGGCCGTCTGCATATGGATCGCAGGGATCATTCCGACATCGGTCAATCCCCTGATCGCACTGTTCCCTGTATTCATCCTGAATGCATACCAGTGGCAGGCTTTTACCACTCCGGAATGTTATAACAGTTCCACGATCTTTTCAACGAATAATTACAAGCAGACACTTCTTGCATGGACCAGATATCATATGACACATGATCTGGCTCAGAAGAAACGGGCATTGCTTTTTACGAACACGCTGATTCTCTTCCATCTGGGGGTTCTGGTTGGATATTTTGCGGTAGAATACCTCGGAGCTCACGGAATATGGGTTGCGTTTGTTCCACTTGTTACCGCTGTAGGGCTGGTGATTCCGGTTGGTGAGGAGCAGGTTGTAAAGGATGTTGAAGCAACATTAAAAGAAGGAATTCACAGGACGGAGGAAGTAGTTGTTCGGAAGGTTTGATTTCGTTTGATTTTCTGCTTCATGATGGCCTGAATAAAAGTATAGCAGTGGTTACTGTGCATATGCACAGCAACCACTGCTATACTTTTATTCAGTTACGTTTTCACATGCTATGAAGATGAAATCGCGGAAGCCTTCTTACAGTGCCGCTTTATATATCTTGTACATATCTTCCTCATGAAGTACCTTCGCAGATCCTTTGCTTCCCTTGCATCCGATGCTGCATTTATGTGCCATCAGTTTCAGTTCTTCATCTGTAGGATCAATGCCAAGTTCATGGATAGAAGTTGGCATCTTGAGTTCACGGAAGAAGTCTTCGATGGCTTCGATTCCACGTAATGCCACATCGTCTGCGGTTCCTTCCGGGTCTACCCGCATGACGTTCATTGCAAATTTTTCGAACCTAGAAAGGCAGTCTTTGTATACATATCTTGCCCAGGAACCCCAGATTGCCGCAAGGCCTGCACCGTGTGCCACGTCAAACAGTCCTCCGATCTCATGTTCCAGTGCATGGGAAGCGAAATCTCCTCCGACAACCGCGCCACAGCCTGTCAGCCCGTTATGAGACAGACTTCCTGCCCACATTACTTCCGCACGTGCATCATAGTTCTTCGGATCATTGATCAGAATTCTTGCATTCTCAATTACCGTACGCATCAGACCCTCTGCAATACTGTCTGTGATCTCCATATTTCCACCATTTGTAAAATAGCGTTCCATCGTATGCATCAGAATGTCTGTGCATCCGCATGCTGTCTGATAATCCGGCAGTGTCATGGTCAGTTCCGGATTCATGATTGCAAAGCGCGGTCTTCCATAGTCATTGCGGTATCCTCTCTTGATCCAGCCGTCTTCTTTTGTAATAACAGAAGAATTACTCATCTCACTTCCTGTCGCTGCAATAGTCAGTACAACACCAATCGGAAGACATCCTGTTGCCTGGCGCTTTTTGTCATAAAAATCCCATACGTCCCCTTCATTGGCAACTCCATATCCGATTGCTTTTGCAGAATCGATCGCACTTCCGCCGCCTACAGCAAGGATGAAATCTACTCCTTCTTTTTTCGCGAGCTCGATTCCTTCATATACCAGTGAAAGTCTTGGGTTCGGTACTGCACCACCAAGTTCTATATAGTCAATCTTTGCTTCATCCAGGGAAGCCTTTACTTTATCCAATAATCCGGTACGTTTGACGCTTCCGCTTCCGTAATGGATCATTACTTTCTTACATCCCTGTTCTTTTACCAGTTCTCCACATTTGTCTTCTGTATTTTTTCCAAATACAACTTTGGTTGGTGTGTAATAATTAAAATTATACATAAGGTCTCCTTCTTTTTGGTATAAAAAATATGCTATAGATTTCTCCATAGCATATTTTAATCTTTCTCTATGATTTTTTCAACAGACGTTTTACCGCTTTATGCAGCTCATTGATAATAATTTATTCCGTCCGAAGTGCCGTAACCGGATCGCTCTTCGATGCTTTCTTTGACGGGATCAGTCCACCAAGCAATGTCAGTACCACACTCAGTGCGATCAGCACCAGTGCCGGAATAACCGGAAGCACTGCATTTACATTGGAATTATCTGCCACCGCATGAATGATCATATTGCCAGGGAGCAGAAGCAACAGCGTCAGTCCGATTCCGATCAGTCCCGCACACAGTCCAATAATGAAGGTCTCCGCATTAAACACCTGAGATACATTCCTCTTCGATGCGCCGATCGCCCTTAAGATTCCGATCTCTTTCTTCCGCTCCAGCACACTGATATACGTAATGACTCCGATCATAATTGAAGATACGACCAGTGAAATCGCCACAAATGCAATCAGCACATAACTGATCGTATTGACGATATCTGTCACCGATGACATCAGAGTTCCCACTACATCCGTGTAGGAAATCACCTGTTCATCCTTGCCGGCTTTCTCCATCTTCTTGTTATAACGATCCAGATAATCCACTACCTGTTCCTTACTTTCAAAATCTTTAGGATAAATGTCGATCTCGCTTGGTTTTGCGAAGTCAGCATATCCTAATTTCTGCAGATTGCTGTCATACGTTGCACTCGCCGTTCCGCTCATAGACATCATAAGTTCTGTCAGATCATCCTCCGTCATATTGAACTGAAATGCCTTTGCAAATGCATCTGTATCGACCTTCATCGCATCTGTCATGACACTCTGGAGATTCTGTCCGATCTGTGTCTCAAGTGCATTTCCAAAAGATTTCGCATACGCTCTCATTGCCTGCTTCATGTAAACATTCATCCCGGATGAAAGCTGGCTTTCCAGACTCTTCATGTCCAGTGTCTCTGAAAGACCGTTACTCAGCCGCTGTTTTCCATCTGCCGTTCCGAGATAAGCTGCAAAGTTCTCACCCATCTTTGTCACATCTGCATATCCTTTTTCCTGTGCATAGCTTAAATATCCAGCCGCAAGTTCCTGCGCCATTGCCTGCAGATCCGCTTCCGATATCTCAATATCCACATCTTTATACAGGTCATTCACCCAGTCTGTTATGATCTGCTTTGCTTCTGCCGTCTGTAAATACTGGCGGAAATATGTTCCGTACTGGTCCGCACTGATATCTCCGATTCCCTGATCCTTTACGTATTTTTCAAACCCCTGCATGATATCTGTCAGAAGCTTCTGTACCTTTTCTTCTGTAATGGTTACTTTTCCACTCTCCTTTAGAATCTTTGAAAAATACTTTTTCATGATCTGCTTTGCACCATCTGTTTTCAGATATTCCGAGAAGTTATCTCCCAGATGCGAATAATCTGCTTCCGGATGCGTCTTCGCATATGCCTGATACCCTTCCATCAATGAAACAGCCATCTTCTGCATTCCGCCTTGACATCCAGCCCCGACAGCATATCTCCCAGACCTGCCGACGGAAGCCCCGACAGATTCAGATCCACCTGATCCAGATTCACAAGTCCGGATAAATTCAACGTATTGCCATCCAGCTTAAATGCATCCTGCAGATTCACTGCTTTCGAAAAGTCCAGTGAATTTCCGAGACTTCCTGCAAGGTCTGTATCTCCCATGCCGAATGCTTTCTGAAGTGCGTCTTCATCTACGCTGAATAACGAGTTCATATCCAGACCATTATCTCCGGAATCTTCACCGAATTTCTCTCCGGTAAATACATTGATATCCGGACTGGCTTTTTGTTGTTTTACGATCTCACTGTTTTTTGCTTCTTCTGCGACATGCGTCATAAGCGAATATGGATAACCGATTCCCATATTCAGTGCAGTTGCCTTCGAACCTTCTGCCGGCTGCACGATTCCGACAATCTTAATATCCTCTCCGTCTGCCACCAGTTTTTTCATATATTCTGCATTATCACTTTTATCTTTCCAGACTTTATACTGGCTGTCATATTCATAATAGTCTGCCTGATTCACAAGCTTAAACTTCTTGTTCAGAATATCTTTATAGGTGTATGTTCCCAGTGAAGACGGTGTCTTGATCTCTTCTTCACTTGCAAAAGCTTTGATCATATCATCCAGTTCCATCTGATCTCTGAGGCCAAGTGTATATAGAAGGAAATCACTCATCCCGCCGTCCTGACTTAATACCAGTACGCATTCATTATATTTTTTCGGCCATCTTCCCGCCTTGACATCATACTGCTTCTCGTACAGACTTGTGTTCTTTGGCATGCGGTAGAACACATTTGTACTCATCATGGATGACATCATACTGTTGGCACCGGAATCTGCTCCGATTCCAATGGATGAAAATGATTTGTCCGGGTGTACCTGTCTGACACCATCCGAATCCTCTCTGTATATCTGCGGATCCACATCATAATCATACTCCACGGCATTTGTATAGGATTTTAACGCATCATTATCCTTTTCCAGATGTTTTTTCAATGATTTAAGGTCATTGGTATTCATCTTGGAGAACATATTTGTAACCATCTCCATGACTTTTACCTGACCATCTTTGTTCTTCTTACCGGACGAGTCTTTGCTCTTATCATCCGTTCCGGTATTTCCAACCATCATGGAGGTAATGTCAAATCCCGTACTTTGGATCTGTAGTGGATATTCCGACAACGTCTCTTCCTCGATTGACTGGATATAGCCGTTCACTCCATTAGAGAGTGCCAGAATCAGCGCAATTCCTATGATACCGATAGAACCCGCAAAGGATGTCAGTAATGTCCTTGCTTTCTTCGTCTTTAGATTATTAAAACTAAGAGCCAGAGCCGTCAAAAAAGACATGGAAGATTTTCCCATATTCTTATGTTCCGGTTCTTTTAATGTCTGCTCATCCACAATGTATTCGTCCGTATCTGAACGTATCTTCCCATCCCGCAAATTCACGATCCTGGTCGCATATTCTTCTGCCAGTTCCGGATTGTGTGTAACCATAACAACCAGCCGGTCTTTGGCTACTTCTTTCAGAAGATCCATGACCTGAATACTGGTATCACTGTCCAGTGCTCCCGTCGGTTCATCCGCCAGCAGGATATCCGGATCATTCACCAGTGCCCTTGCTATCGCCACTCTCTGCATCTGGCCGCCGGACATCTGGCTTGGTCTTTTGTGAAGTTGTTCTCCAAGTCCTACTTTTTTCAGCGCATCAATGGCACGTTTTCTTCTCTCTTCTTTTCCGATTCCAGAAATTGTAAGTGCAAGTTCTACGTTAGACAACACCGTCTGATGCGGGATCAGATTATAACTCTGAAATACGAATCCGATCGTATGATTCCGGTATGAATCCCAGTCTCTGTCCTTATATTTCTTCGTAGATATTCCGTTGATGATCAGGTCGCCGCTGTCATAACGGTCCAGTCCTCCGATAATATTCAGAAGCGTAGTCTTTCCCGATCCACTGGGACCTAGAATTGCCACGAATTCATTATCTCTTAAGTTCAGGCTCACGTCATCCAGCGCCTTCTGTACCAGATTACCGGTCCTATATTCTTTACAAATATGCTGTATCTGAAGCATGTATTCTTTTTCTCCTTCTTCCATCTGTTATTTTTTTACAGACATCTGTTATTATTATACAGAAATATTTTATAAAATCCGTATTTTTATACTTTTTTAATCTTTGCTTTTTATTTAGAAATATATCCGCTAATCACAGTCTGATTTTTATCTGTATATAGCATCGCAGATGTTAACCTTTTCACCAAATACAGTTGACTTTTATTTCCCGTCATGTTAACCTTTTGTCTATATCAGTTAACAAGTGATTTATATTACACACAAAGGAAGGTAACACCATGATTTCAGAAGTTCATACACACGAAGATCCTATATTGACACGCGAAGAGGCCATCGAGATTTTAAACACTCCGGACGACCAGTTAGATGCTCTCATCGAACGTGCCGGAATCCTCCGTAAAAAATATAAAGGAAACCACGTCAGCATTCATATTCTGACCAATGTCCGCAGTGGTAACTGCTCTCAGGACTGCGCTTACTGTGCGCAATCCTGTCGCTCTAATGCAGACATCGACACTTATAAATGGGTAGAAGACGAAAAATTATACAATGATAATGATTTTGTAAATGAACATCATCTTTCCCGCCACTGTATCGGATTAAGCGGCATGGGATTCACAGATGCAGAGATCGAACAGCTTGCCGGACGTATCCGCAAGATGAAAGAAACCGGAACCCATCTCTGCTGCTCCATCGGATTCTTAACCGAAAAACAGGCAAAAATGTTA
>OCIU01002323.1_pt1 | contig 11287 bp, 8 predicted proteins | sample 1538471 | NCBI WGS metagenome assembly OCIU01 (sample SAMN04571693, study PRJEB22368) | human gut metagenome | biome: human gut; material: stool | host: Homo sapiens | place: Luxembourg | collected 2012-06-01 | reverse complement strand
GGGTTGATGAAGTAGCCAAGCCACTCGTCGATGAACTCCTGAGTCATAGCACGAGCCTTCATATAAGCGCTCATGTTGATTTCAGGCACCTCGAAGCCCTCGTTCTTCAGCATGCTGATAACTGAGATTACGTCTGGGTGAACCTTACCCCATGACAATGGCTCGATGGCAGTATCGATGATGTCGGCACCATTGTTGCAGACCTCGAGGATAGAAGCCATAGAGAGACCAGGACCTGAGTGGCCGTGATACTGGATGATGATCTGTGGATACTTGTCCTTAATCATCTTGGTGAGTTTGCCGAGGAATGCTGGCTGGCCGATACCTGCCATATCCTTCAAACAGATTTCCTCTGCACCGGCAGCGATGAGCTGGTCGGCGATGTTCATGTAATATTCCAGGGTATGAACAGGAGAGTTGGTGATACAGAGTGCACACTGTGGAGTCATGCCACCCTCCTTAGCCCACTTGATAGAAGGAATGATGTTGCGCACATCGTTCAGTCCGTCGAAGATACGTGTGATGTTGGTACCCTGCTTAGCCTTTACCTTATACATAAGGGCGCGCACGTCGTCAGGCACAGGATACATACGAAGAGCGTTCAATCCGCGGTCGAGCATGTGAGTCTTGATGCCCACCTCGTTGAAAGGTTTGCAGAATGCGCGTACGGCATCGTTAGGGTTTTCACCTGCCAGGAGGTTAACCTGTTCAAAGGCACCGCCGTTAGTCTCTACACGGCTAAAGCATCCCATTTCGATGATAACTGGGGCAATTTTAGCCAACTGATCCTTGCGTGGCTGGAACTTACCAGAGCTCTGCCACATGTCTCGATAAACGAGACTGAACTGAATTTTCTTCTTCATTATTATTGTTCTTTTTCTTTATATTCGATGTATGAATTTAATTCCAAGGTGCAAAATTAGACAAAAAAATCGAGAAATCGTCCTATTCGCCTCTTTTTTTATATTTATTATGTTATTTACTTCAATATTTCCTTCTTCATCTTGCTGTTCAGCTTCTCGGCTGCAGCATGGGCCTTAGCGTTGGCCTTCATCGCATTAAGCGAGCGGTGGAAACCCTGGATGCAGCCCTCACGATCAGAGAGAGCCAGACTGTCGCCCTTCATATATACAAAGGTGAAGGTATCGCGCTTCGTCTTCTCATTGAGCACCACGCCATCCAGCTCGCGGTGGCCCTGCACCAGAATCAGTTTGCCGTTATAGGCATGCCATTCCGTATACTGAGGCACATCAGGATATTCTACCGGACTGTCGTCATCCACATCTTTGTTTATCATCACCCTGCCCACGGCCATCGCCTCGCTCATGCGCTTCAGGGTGAAGCCATACTGGCGCGGCACCATATAGGTTTCTACGATGCTGTCAGGCATGTTGGCAAGGATTCTCGCCTGCTGGCGCTTGCTCAGATGCGATACATCGCGCAGCTTCGGCATCACCGGATAGGTCCAGGTGGCCTTCAGCTGGTCCAGGTCTATCACCATGTCGGCACGGTTCTTCTCATCCTTCTCCTCGCATGGCATCACGCAAACCCAGTCGCCCACCTCTATATCTCCAAACACCTGATGGTTGCGAGTGGCATCCAGAATGTTGTATCTCACGGGGTCACCGCCTCCGTTGGGCAGCAGCACCAGCGCGGTATCCGAGCAGCCCAGGCAGGCAAGTCCGTAGATAGCCCTGTCGCCCTTAGCCGGTTTCGAGAGGCTGATGGCGAGTTTCGAATTGTCCATACGTGGTGGTTTCTTTCCCCTGTGACATGCTGCGAGGGTTGTGGCGGCTAGCGCCAGTGTGAGTATTGTCTTGACTTTCATCTTTCTATTCATTATTTCAGATGCAAAACTACAACTATTTTTTGGAAGCACCAAATATTGAATCGTAAAATAATTAAAAAAATAGGTGATATATTTTGTAGTGTCTCGATTTTGCATTACCTTTGCAACCGTTTTTTGGGATCAACATCCCCCTCGTCCTGCCACACACGCCGGATGATGAAAAGAAATAGGACCAACTCAAGAATTATATGCAACAAGAGAATATGACAGACAAGACAAATACACACGCTCTCCCGGCATGGACCGAGGTAGAGTATACCGCATTATGCAAAAACCCGTACCTGTTAACCCCATTCTTCATCCCTAAGGAGGCGAAGTGCTTCACGTGCCGCGAAGATGGCACGAGGGAAGAAGAAAGAATGGTTTTCCTCGTTTTCAAATCTACTGCAGCCCCTGCTGATGCCGAATGGGAAGATGATCCTGTTCCGGGCGAGATGTGGGTGCGAGCGCTGGGCGATGACGATGAGGAGATTGAGCCTGCCAAGGTGATTTACCTGGGTCAGGACATCGAGGATTTCATCCGTGTAGCCGCTGAGGACGACCAGACCATCACCTTCGATTTCTGGTGGCGCCACGGCGAGGTGAAGGTGGAGAAGGCTGAGAAGACGGATGACGGATTCGTATGCCGCAAGGTTGATTTCGGCGATGACGGACTGGCTGTTACCCTGATTCCTGAGGACGGCGGCAATCCGGTTGTCCTCCGTCTTCAGATTCCTTACATCGGTTTCTCGCTCTACGATGCCGAGGGCAACAAGGTGCATGGCGAGCTGAGCATTCCGCAGGATAAGGTGGATGACTACACCTACGAATTTGTGGGCGATGACAACAACGACCGTTTCACCCTTCAGCTCGACAGCAACAGGCTGGTTTACATGTGTGTATTGCGCCATGAGGACCATCAGCTGGTGGTTCGCAACCAGCGCGACCGTCTTTCGGTAGTAGATCAGATTCCTACCGAGGGCAAGCTTTCTGAGTTGCTCATGAACACGAATTCTGCACTCATCAAGAATAGGAATCACCGTTGGCGTATTCAGATTGAGGGCACCACGCTGTCTCACGAGGTTGAGTTGAATGTAGATGCGGCATCTCTGGTAGCATTTGCTGAGGAGCAGATGCAGAAGGGCATGGAGATTGACGAGCTGGGGCAGCATCTGATGGCATTGGAACAGAAGTATCATTTCCAGTGGTTCTGGCTGAGTGAGGACGACTGGAGCCATGACAATCCAGTGTTCGACATGTTCATGAAGCAACTTTGTGCCTTTTCGTATGTCAGTCAGAATCCTGTTCAGGCAGATGCGTTGATGGCAAGGAACTACAAGCGTAAGATTCGCCGTTACAGCAGTATGCTGAAGGCTCACAAGCGTGGTGAGTTGAATCTTTTTGAGGAGAGTGATGAGGTGCGAGCCGAGTATCTCCGCATCTTCCAGGGTTTCCACCAGCCTTTCGTAGAGGCTTTTGAGAAGGAGGAAGAGGAATAATCTTTTAAGTTTTATCCCTCACATCCCTCATTTTTCTCTTTTCAAAATATTAATCACCTGATAATAAGAGAATTATCTATTTAGGAAAGCGTGATGGATGGACAAAATGTTTACAATATCCATCACGCTATCCATCACTAATAGCCTTCATCTATCACGTTTTTCAGCTTATCTTCTTGCAAAAAGCAAGAAGATCTTTGCAGAATATGGTTATGGGACCTGGCGAAAACGGACCACACGTTGTGCTGCGCTGGCTCACGGATATTACTGCATCGGGGTACGGATATTACTGCGTCGGGGTACAGATATTACTGCGTCGGGATACAGATATTACTGCGTCGGGATACAGATATTACTGCGTCGGGGTACGGATATTACTGCGTCGGCTAGCGCAGACATATCCGTAGGCTTATTGAGACGGCTGAATCAGCTAACTGAGGCGGCTGAATTCGCTGACAGAACTACTTGAATTAGCTAACTGAACTACTTGAATAGCCCGACCGGGATAAAAACAAAGCGGGCGGACCTCTTTTCAAGAAGAAGGCCGCCCTGTTTCCTAATTAAACTTTGTTGCATTAAAGAAATGCAATGCTTGAGCAAAAATATTTTTATTTCTCTATCAGTCCCTCTACATACTTGCAGAGGATACCGATGCCCTTGAGGTTTTCGCCACCCTGAGGAATGATGATGTCAGCATAGCGCTTGGTCGGTTCGATAAACTGCTCGTGCATCGGCTTCAGGACCTTGAGGTATCGGTCTACCACCATCGATACGGTGCGCCCCCTGTCGATGGTATCACGCTGAATGTTGCGTATCAGGCGCTCATCAGCATCGGTATCCACGAACACCTTCAGGTCCATCAGGTCTCTCAACTTCTTGTCCACCAGCGTCATGATGCCTTCGATAATCACAACCGGCTTGGGGTCAACGTGAATCGTTTCCGGTTCACGGTTGCATTTGATATAACTATAGGTGGGTTGCTCTATCGCCTTGCCAGCACGCAGATCAGCGAGCTGCTGGTGCAAAAGCTTCCAATCGAATGCCGACGGGTGGTCGAAGTTGATCCGATGACGTTCTTCCTCGGTCATCTGCGAGGTATCGTTATAATATGAATCGAGGGGCACCACAGCCACATAATGAGGCGGCAGCACTTCTACGAGTTTCTTCACCACAGTAGTCTTGCCGGAGCCTGTGCCTCCCGCAATGCCAATAACGGTCACTTTATCTTTCATATTCTTTCTATAAGATTTCATCAAACATCTTGCGGTAGAATTCAGCCTTCTTCTCCACTGCCATAGGATAGGCACGGGAACTGGAGGGCATGCGGTACAGACGGAGTCTGCGGCCCTCGAACTGGAATTCTGCATAGCCTCCCATCTCAGGCTTTTCCTTGATGCCGAAGTGTTCTGAAAATACCTTCGTGGCAAGCTGGCCGGCTGTAAGCACCGCCCTGCAATGGGGCAGCTGGCGGAGCATGCCGTCGAGATCGGCGGGTTGCACGATCTGCAGATCCTTATCGGATGCCGTATTCTTGGTGCGTATCACCTGCTGTGCAGTATCATAGATGGCAACGCCCTTCTCCCTGAGAAACTCTTTGATAGCATCGAGGCGGTAGGTCTTCTTCTCTACATCCACGAAATGGAACTTATCCTGGAAGTAGATAATCCCGAATATCCTCCACATATCATTCTGGAAGTTGGGATAATACCAGGGCATGCACCACCGCTTCTCTGCAGGCGGAAACGTGCCGAGCATTAGCAGCCGCGCATTATCGGGCAGCCACGGCTCAAAAGGATGATTCTCAACCATTTTCTACTTCTTTTCCTTCACAAGGTACATCACTACCGGCAAGTGATCGCTGTAGCCGTTAAGCCATCTGCCGCCAGCCTTGGTACGCAAAGGAGCACCCTTGTACTGACCTTCCTGCTGGATGAGGTAATCGCGGCGGAAGATGTGGTTCTTCCAGAACTTCAGAGAGCTGTAGTCCTTGTGCTTACTATCCTTGTTCAGGAGATTAGGCGTGATGACAATCTGGTCGAAGAGATTCCATGAACCGCTGTAGAACAGGGTTCCCTTGCCCTCCTTAGCCAGAATGTTGTACCATGGATTGTACATATCATCGGCACCCACCTCGCTGATTTCAGCCTTCGCCTTCAGCACCTTGTGCATGCTGGCGTCGGTAGGATCATCGTTCATATCACCCATCACAAACACCTTCATAGCCGGGTTCAGACGGAGCAGACTGTCTTTCACAACCTTAGTCTGGCGCGCTCCGCTCTCGCGATAGAACGAACCGGAGAAACGGCTTGGCCAGTGACATACGATAACCGCCACATCCTCGCCCGCCAGCTCACCACGTACGGTGAAGAAACCACGGGTCTTGTAGGCAGAATCCTTGGCGAGTTCCTGTACGTAAGGCACCAATCGGGTGTTCTTCACCGTGAAGAGTGCCGGATTATAGAGCAGCGCACAATCGATGCCTCGCTTATCGGGACCCTCGATATGGCAGAACTGCATGTTTCTTGCCTTGAGAGGCGGCTGTGCGGTGAGATCTTTCAGCACGTTGGCATTCTCAACCTCAGACAGACCGATGAAGGCACAGCCCACGTTAGGCAGCACATCGGTACCCATGTCGGCAAGTGCACGCGACATATTCTTGAGTTTATTGGTATATTTCATACCATTCCATCCCTTAGCAGGGAGATACTCGTAATCATTCTTACCGGCATCATGGCAGGTATCAAAGAGGTTCTCCTGGTTATAGAAACCCACAGCATACACCTGATACTGCTTGTTACCGGAAGTCTGCGACTTCTTTTTCTGTGCCGTAGCGCCCAACCCAATCATGAGGAGGGCAGCCAGCAAGAGCAAATGTTTTCTCATACTAATATTAAATATTAATGTATACCTAATTATATATGTTCACCTTAACGCGGTGAGGTAACAGGCAGCAAAGATACCTAAAAAACCGGAAATATCTCCATAAAAACGAATATTTTTTCAGTTTTCATACATTTTTAACATAAATAAATTCATTTTTCAAAAAATTTTTTGTTACTTTGCAGCATTAAACACATTGAATCGGAACAGAAGACACAAGACCAGGGACACGGTAAGTCCCCTTATCGCCCAAACAAGACCTAGCGGGACATATATCATCACTGCTCAAAGAGACTACTGTTGCCGGTTTATTAATACTTAATACATATAAACTATGCAGAAGAAAGTAAACTTAGCAATGTTAGCACTCTTCTCATGTTCATTGGCTACGGCTCAGAACGAAAAGACTGACCAGAACATAGCACAGGGACTTGACGAGAATGCTTTCACCTTCTCCGAGGCACAGTTGGGCGAGGACGATGACATGTCATCCAATGTCACCATCCTCAATTCTACCAGCAACGTATACGCGAGCCAGGCAGGTTACCTGTTCTCGCCAGCACGTTTCCGCTATCGTGCCTTCAACCAGAAGTACAACGATGTCTATATCAACGGTGCTTCCATGAACGATATGGAGACCGGACAGTTCCGTTTCTCCAACATCGGCGGTTTGAACCGATTCTCCAGAAACGTAGACTTTGCCCTGCCTTTCGAAGCCAACGGCTATTCGATGACCGGCATGGCAGGCTCCAACAACTATGATTTCCGTGCCGGAAGCATGCAGGAAGGACAGTATGCCAGCGTAGGTGTTGCCAACCGCAACTATACCCTGCGCGGACTCTACTCCTACTCCAGCGGCTTCAACGAGAAGGGATGGGCAATAACAGCCGGTCTCACCTACCGTTGGGCTAACCGGGGATACGTAGAGGGAACCTTCTACAACGCCCTCTCCTATTTCTTCGGTGTACAGAAGAAGTGGATGAACGGCCACTCGCTGAGCTTCTCCACATGGGGTAACCCGACAGAAAGAAGTACCCAGGGAGCATCTACCGACGAGGCTTACTGGCTGGCAAACGACTACCAGTATAACCCATACTGGGGATACCAGAACGGACACAAGAGAAACTCACGCGTAGTGAACGACTTTGCCCCTTCGGCTATCGCTACATGGGACTGGGAAATCAACGACCAGATGAAGCTCACCACATCGGTGTTCGGAAAATACTCTATGTACAAGAGCACCAAGCTCAACTACAACAACGCAGAGAATCCACAGCCAGACTACTGGAAGAACATGCCATCAGCCAACTACTATGTATGGGGCGACTACAAGAACGGCAACAACATGTATACCTGGGAAAACTGGAACAACGCCGTAAACTACTGGCAGGCAAGCAAGCAGAACCGACAGATTAACTGGAACCGCCTGTACTATGCCAACCAGCAGGCAGCCAAGAACGGACAGGATCTGCTATACTATGTTCAGGCTAAGCACAACGACAACCTGACCCTGAGCCTGTCATCCGTTCTGAACACCAAGCTGACCAAGAAATCGAACCTGGCTACGGGTATCATGCTCGGAAAGAGTACCAATCAGCACTATCAGACACTGGAAGACATGCTGGGCGGTGCCATCTTCCACAACATCAACACATATGCCCTGGGAGATTATCCTAAGACCGACCCACGTGTGCAGTACGATCTGAACACAGCCGGTCCTAACAACACAGGCAAGCTGGTTTACGAGGGCGACAAGTTCGGTTACGACTATCGCATCGACGTGAACAAGGCAAACGCATGGAGCACCTATACAGCCGAATTCTACAACATGAAGGCGATGCTGAGCGGACGTATCGGATATACCGGAATGAACCGCCGAGGCTACATGCGCAACGGTATGGCACCGAACAACAGCCAGGGCAAGAGCGGCACAGCCAACTTCCTGGACGGTGGCGTAAAGGGAAGTCTGAACGTGGATATGGGCAGAGGTCATGCCTTCAGCATAGGAGCCGGATACGAGCTGCGTGCACCGATGGCAAACACAGCCTTCATCTCGCCTGAAATCAGCAACGACTTCGTGACTAACCTCAAGAACGAGCGCATCTTCAGCTCTGAATTCAGTTACCAGTATCGCAACGCATGGCTGAGTGCCAACGTGAGCGGATACTACAGCCGACTGGAGAACGTTACGGAATGGCAGAACTTCTACAACGATGATGAGAACTCATTCACCTACGTGAGCATGACCGGACTGAAGAAGGAATACTATGGTGTAGAGGTGGGCGCTAAGATCAAGCTCACATCATGGCTCGACCTGAAGACCCTGGGCGCTATGAGCGAGGCGAAGAACATCAACAATGTAAACGCCGTATACATGCTCTCAAAGAGTGCTGAGGTTTACCAGGACAAGGCTTACGTGATGAATATGCGCGAGAGTGGCACACCGCTCACAGTGGGAAGCATCGGTCTCGATGCCCATGTAAACGGATGGTTCGTCAACCTCAATGCCAACTATTACGACCGCATCTACCTCTCTTATTCTCCAAGCTACAGATATGAGAAGGTGCTGACCAACCGCCAGGCTGCCCACAAGGCATTCCCTGAAATCTTTGCTCCTACTACACTCGACGGTATGAGCTGGACTGAGGATGCTGTAGCCCAGGAGAAGGGTCACGGAGGATGGATGGTTGACCTGAGCATAGGCAAGAGCGTGAGACTGAAGAAGGGTTCTCTCAACTTCAACCTCATGATTACCAACCTGCTGAACAACCAGACCATCGTAACAGGCGGATATGAGCAGAACTCACGTTCAAGCTATACAGTGGATGCTAACGGCAACGTGAAGAATCCACGCCTCTACCAGTTCTCCAAGAATCCTAAGAAGTATTACACCTGGGGTACCAACGGCATGTTCCAGGTATCTTACAGATTCTAAAGAGCAGTTTCTCTTTAACATAAAGAACAGGGAGCAATCCCGTTTCTCTATAACAATAAAAAGAAAGAACAATGAAAAAGATAAAATTCATAGCATTGGCATTCCTGGCACTGACTCTGGGGTCGTGTATGGGCGACGGTTATGCTGACCCAGACCTGACCGAGAAGGTGCCTGCATCTCCATGGGGCAACAACAGCCTGAGGGAGAATAATGTGATCAGCATAGCAGATTTGAAGACCCAGTTTGCTACGATTATCAACAGCGACAATGGCTACAAGCTGATTGAGAAGGACATGATGATCAAGGCGGTAGTGACGGGCAATGATGTCAGTGGCAATATCTACAACCAGGTGAGCGTACAGGATGCATCCGGCGCAATCATCATTGCCATCAACGGAAGCGGCCTGTCAGGTTATCTTCCTGTTGGTCAGGAGATTCTCGTAAACCTGAAGGGTCTCTATATCGGAAGTTACAAGAAGTTGCCTCAGATTGGCGGTGTGAATACCAAGCTCTCAGATGGAAGTCTGGGTATGGGAAAGATAGAGCGTGCCATCTGGAACGAGCACTTCAAGATTCTGAACCCTGGCGAGGCGAATGCAAGCACGGTAGTGCCAGAGGAGTTTGACCTGACAAAGCTTACTGATGCAGCCTATATGGAGGCTAACGTGTGCAAGCTGATGACCCTGAAGAAAGTGAAGTTTGCTTCTGCCAACGGTACAAACGTATGGGCGCCAGATGATACCAATACGAGTCTGGAACTGATTGATGCCGAAACGGGCAAGAGAATCAACAAAAACAACCTGGTAGTGCGCAACTCGGGTTATTCTAAGTTTGCCAACGAGGTGGTTCCACAGGGCGTATTCGATATCACCGGTATCTTCACCCGATTCGGCAACACCTGGCAGATTGTACTTCGCAACACGGATGATCTGAAGGCATCAGAAACAGGCGGTACATTGGAGAAGCCTTATACCGTGGCTCAGGCACTGGAGAAGATCAATGCCGGTACAGCAGGCGATGCTAAGGTTTATGCTACCGGTATCATCGTAAAGGTGAAAGATGTAGATACTGGCACGTATGGTAACGCTACATTCGTTATCTCTGACGACGGTAAGGATACAGAAGGCAAGACTCTCGAGGTATTCCGTTGCTTAAACATCGATGGTGCAAAGTGGACAGAGGAAACCAAGGGTATCCTTGTACCAGGCAAGAAGGTGGTTGTATCAGGCACCCTGCTTGATTATAACGGCACCAAAGAGATCAAGGGTGGCAATCTCATCTCTATCAAGTAATTACTGATTATCAAAATAGTAACAATATTTAAAAAGACAATAATATGAAAAAGTATATATTTTCAGTTTTGATGGCGGCAATGGCAGCCTTCACATTCAGCAGCTGTGAGGACGTACCAGAGCCTTATACACTGCCTACTAAGCCTGAGACTCCAGGAAACACAGATCCTAACCAAAAGGGTTCTGAAAGCAATCCATATACTGTAACAGAAGCCATCGCCCTCATCAAGACAGGTACAGCACCTTCTACAGCTGTATGCGTAAAGGGTAAGATTACAGCCGTAACTTTCTTCAACGCAACCTATAGCAGTTTGTCATATAACATCGCAGACGAGGGCTCTTCAGATGTTATCGAAGTATACTCTGGCAAAGGCAAGGATGGTGCAAACTTCTCTTCCAAGGATGACTTGAAAGTTGGTCAGACCGTAGTAGTAAAAGGAATCGTCAAGGCATTCACGAAGAATGATGGCACTATTGTCAATGAAATCGACAAGAACAGCACCATCATCTCTATCGAGAACACAGGAACTACATCTCCTGATACTCCAACAACTGGTAAGGGTTCTCTCAGTGACCCATACAACGTGGCAGAAGCTATCGCAGCCATCAAGGCTGGCACAGCGCCTACTACACAGGTTTACCTGACAGGTATCATCTCAGATGTTGCTTTCTACAATGAGACATACAAGAGCATCACCTATTACATCTCAGACGATGGCAAGAGTAAGGACATGCAGGTTTACTCTGGTAAGGGACTGAACGGCGCAGACTTCGCTTCTAAGGAAGATTTGAAGGTGGGTCAGAAGGTTACTATCCTGGGTAAGATCATGAAGTTCGTTGATAAGAATAATAA
>OCIU01002322.1_pt1 | contig 11300 bp, 10 predicted proteins | sample 1538471 | NCBI WGS metagenome assembly OCIU01 (sample SAMN04571693, study PRJEB22368) | human gut metagenome | biome: human gut; material: stool | host: Homo sapiens | place: Luxembourg | collected 2012-06-01 | reverse complement strand
GTAGGGCAGGATAGCCTCCAGTCGGACGAGCATCTCCTTGGCGGCCTTGTTCGTGAAGGTCACAGCCAGAATGTCTCCCGTCTGGGCCTTGTGCTCGCTCAAGAGCCAGGCGATGCGCGTCGTCAGCACGCGCGTCTTGCCCGAACCCGCGCCCGCCAGAATGAGTACGCTCTTTTCGGGGGCCGTGACGGCCTGCAGCTGGCGGGGATTGAGGGACTGAAGAAGATCGGACGACATGCGGGAAAACCTCCGGCGAAGAATTCGGAAGCCGGCAGGAAGGGCCGGACGGGCTAAAAGGTAGCACATTTCGACGACAGGCTCACGCCCCCGCTCCGCTCCCCTCCCCAACGCCCGAAATCACGACCTGGATGCCATCCGCTAGGCAGTCCCTGCAATGCCGAAGGCGCTCCGCAACAGGTATACTAGGCAATTATTCTTTTTTTGAACCCTCTTCTTTGGAAGGCGTTATGCGCGAGACTTACTCTGCTCAGGCAGTGGAATCCGAAGTCCAGGCCATGTGGAAGGCCAAGGACGTCTACCGTGCCGTCGAGAACGCGGTCGACAACAACGGACAGCCCAAACCCAAGTTCTACGTCTGCTCCATGCTCCCTTACCCGAGCGGCAAGCTTCACATGGGACACGTCCGTAACTACACGCTCAACGACGTGATGTACCGCTTCTACCGCATGAAAGGCTACAACGTGATGACCCCGATGGGATGGGACGCCTTCGGCCTGCCGGCTGAAAACGCCGCCATCGCCAAGAAGGTTGCTCCCGCCGCCTGGACGTACTCGAACATCGCGGACATGAAGAGCCAGATGGAGCCGCTCGGCCTCGCCTTCGACTGGTCGCGCGAAGTCGCCACTTGCAAGCCCGAATACTACCGCTGGAGCCAGTGGATGTTCCTCAAGATGCTCGAGAAGGGCATCGCCTACCGCAAGACCCAGATCGTCAACTGGGACCCCGTCGACAAGACCGTGCTTGCCAACGAGCAGGTGATTGAAGGCCGCGGCTGGCGCTCTGGTGCCGTCGTCGAAAAGCGCGAGATCCCCGGCTACTACCTCGGCATCACGCAGTATGCTCAGGAACTCCTTGACGACCTCGACCAGCTTCAGGGCTGGCCCGAGCAGGTCCGCCGCATGCAGGAGCATTGGATCGGTCGCTCCGAAGGCGTGAACCTCTCCTTCCCGTACGAACTCGAGGGCACCCCGAAGCTTCTGCGCGTCTACACGACCCGCCCCGACACGCTCATGGGCGTGAGCTTCGTTGCGATCGCCGCCGAGCATCCGCTCGCCGCCTACGTCTCCCGCAACCGCCCCGACCTTCAGGCCTTTATCGAGGAATGCTCGAAGGGCAGCGTGAGCGAAGCCGACATGGCCTCCATGGAAAAGAAGGGCGTGCCCACCGGCTTCTACGTCCGCCACCCGATCACGGGCGACAACGTCGAGGTCTGGATCGCCAACTACGTTCTCATGAGCTACGGTGAGGGCGCCGTGATGGGCGTGCCCGCCCACGACGAGCGCGACTTCGCCTTCGCCAAAAAGTTCGGTCTTCCGATCCGTCAGGTCATCGCCGTCGAGGGCGAGACCTACTCCACCGAAGCATGGCAGGACTGGTACGGCGACAAGACGCTTGACGGCCGTCTCGTCAACTCCGGCAAGTTCGACGGCCTCGGTATCCACGAAGCCTTCGACGCCATCGCCACCGACCTCAAGGCCCGCGGCCTCGGCGACAAACAGGTCCAATTCCGTCTGCGCGACTGGGGCATCTCCCGCCAGCGCTACTGGGGCACCCCGATCCCGATGATCAACTGCCCGTGCTGCGGCCCCGTGCCCGTCCCCGAGCAGGATCTCCCTGTCGTGCTGCCTGAAGACCTGATTCCCGACGGCTCCGGCAACCCGCTCACCAAGTGCGAATCCTTCCTCAACGTCAAGTGCCCGAAGTGCGGCGGCGACGCCCAGCGCGAAACCGACACGATGGACACATTCGTCGACAGCTCCTGGTACTTCCAGCGCTACTGCTCGCCCGACTGCTCCACGGCCATGGTCGACAAGCGCGCCGACTATTGGATGCCGATGGACCAGTACATCGGCGGCATCGAGCACGCCGTGCTCCATCTGCTCTACGCCCGCTTCTGGACGAAGGTGATGCGCGATCTCGGCCTCGTCAAGTACGACGAGCCGTTCAAGAACCTCTTCACCCAGGGCATGCTGATGGCCGACTGCTACTACCGCAACGGCGACGACGGCCGCAAGGTCTGGTTCTACCCGGACGAGGTTGAGGTCCAGTACGACGAGAAGGGCCGCCCCGTCGGTGCCGTCTGCAAGGCCGACGGTCAGCCCGTCACCCTCGGCGGCATCGAAAAGATGTCCAAGTCGAAGAACAACGTGGTCGAGCCGCGCGAAATCATCAAGAAATTCGGCGCCGACACGGCCCGCAGCTTCGTGATGTTCGCTGGTCCTCCCGATCAGTCCGCCGCCTGGTCCAACTCCGGCGCCGAAGGCACCTACCGCTTCCTGCGCCGCATCTGGAACTGGGCATTCGCGAAGAAGAACCTCATCGCAAGTGCAGGTGCCTTTGAAGGCCAGATGCTTCCGCACGACGCCAAGACCCTGCGCCGCGAAGTCCACACGACGCTTCGCCAGGCCGAGTACGACTTCAGCCGCATGCAGTACAACACGGTCGTCTCCGCCTGCATGAAGATGTTCAACACGATCGAAGGCTTCAAGGGCGAGACGCCCGCCGATCTGGCGGCTCTCTGCGAATGTGCCTCGATCCTGCTGCGCACGCTCTACCCGATCGCCCCGCACATCACGACGGCGCTCTGGCAGGAGCTCGGCTTCGTCGAACGCATCGGCGACCTGATCGACGCACCGTGGCCCGAAGTCAGCGAAGACGCAATCAAGGCCGACGAGCTCAAGCTCGTCGTCCAGGTCAACGGCAAGCTCCGCGGCGAGATCCTCGTACCCGCCGAGGCCGCTCAGGCCGAAATCGAGGCCGCCGCACTCGCCAATCCAGACGTGCAGCGCTTCACTGAAGGCATGACGGTCCGCAAGATCATCATCGTGAAGAACAAGCTCGTGAACGTCGTGGTCGCCAAGTAAGGCGCCGCACCTTCAAGCTGACCATCCTAAGGGGGCCTGTGTCCGACCGGACGCAGGCCCTCGTTCTTTCGCACTCCCCCGTCTTCTTGACTCCTTCTCGACTCCTGCGGTCGGCCGTTATAATTGATGATTCCGAAGCCCTTCCAAGGGGCCTCCAACATCATCCTGCCATCCCGAGGATCATCTCCGTGACTTCCCGTCGTCATCTTCTCGGCGCCGCCCTCATCGGCGCACTCCCGCTCACAGGCTGCGGCTTCCGGCTGCGCGGCTCCTATTCGACGCCGTTCAGGACCCTGTACCTCCAGATGCCGGAAAACTCGTACCTTGCGGTGCGTCTCAGACAGGAGCTTCTGGCAGGATCCGACGTCACGATCGTGAACACGCCCTCCGAGGCCGAAGCGATCCTTGAACTCCTCTCCGACTCCCGTTCGCGCGACGTCCTCTCGATCAACGACACGGGCCGCGCCCGTGAATACGAGATCACGCTCTCGCTCTCCTTCCGAGTGTCGAACCCCAGCGGCATCGACTACATGGAAGCCGTGACGCTCACCGCCAGCCGAGACCTCACCTACTCCGAATCGGACTTCCTCTCGCGTGAAAAGGAGGAGGCATTCCTCTACCGCGACATGGAGGCCGACCTCGTCAACCAGCTCATGCGCCGCATCGAGGCGATCAAGCCCCCGAAGCAGGCGGGAGGCTGATCCGTGAAGGCCGACCAGCTCCAGGGCTACCTCGCGCGATCCGCGAAGGACAGACGTCTGGATCCCTTCTGGCTTCTGACGGGCTCGGACGCCTTCCTCGCCGTCGAAGCAGGCGACGCCATCCGTGCCGAAGCGCGCCGACAGGGCTACACAGACCGTCAGGTGCTCGACATGAACGCCTCAGCGGACTGGTCGCGCCTGCCGATGGCCGCCGCCGACATCGGCATGTTCGACGATCGCAAGATCGTCGACGTGCGTCTCTCCACGGGGAATCCGGGCAAGAACGGCGCGCCCGCCATCGTGAAGTATCTTGACAACCCGATCGACGGCGTCGTCACGCTCATCACGATGCCCGCCCCCGACTGGACGGTCACGAAGGAGGCGTGGTGGGGGGCGCTTCAGCGCAAGGCCACCGTCGTAGACTGCTCGCCCGTGGAACGCGCACAACTCCCCTCCTGGCTCAAGGCAAGACTCGCCCGCCACGAGCTCGTCATGTCCCCCGAGACGCTCGACTACTTCGCCGATATGATGGAGGGCAACCTCTTTGCTGCCGCACAAGAGATCGAAAAGCTCTCTCTTCTCCATCCTAAGGGCGAGATCACCTCCGAACAGCTCCGTCAGGCCGTCTCGAGCAACGCCCGATTCGATTTCGACACGCTCTTTGAGAGCATGCGCCTCGGTCAGGCCGACCGCATCGTGCGCATCATCGACGGGCTTGAGGCGCAGGCCGAAGCCCTGCCCTTCCTGCTGGCCATGCTCACTGCCGAAATCCGTTCCCTCATCAAGCTGCGCACGGGCTACGACAACGGCCAGTCCAGAGTGACCGGAGTCTTCGCAACGCCGTCCCTTCAGAAGGCCGCCCGCCGCCTCACCGTGAAGAAGCTCTGCGGCGCCCTCTCCGTCTGCGCCGACATCGACAGGCTCGTCAAGGGGCTTCCCGTTCCCAAGCGGGACTCCGATCCCTGGATCGAGCTCAAGAGCGTCGTCCTCTTTCTCGCCTCCTGAAGCCGGCTCCACGGGAGGAGGCCTTCGCGCATCCGCAGGTCCTGCAAAGATCAAAGAGATGCCGTCGTTCGGGCTAAAATGGAAAGACATGCCCGGAAAATGCATGCCGCCCCGTCCTTTGAGGGCGGCGTTCTCCGGCCCTTTTTCAGGAACCGCGCATCATGCCCGAAATCACCATCACTCCCAGCGATTACATCAGCCGCATCGGCCGTCAGGCCCGCGAAGCCTCGCGCTCCATGGCTCGCGCCTCCACGGCCGCCAAGAATGCGGTGCTTGAACGCATCGCCGAGCTTCTGCTCGAACAGGAGGCGGACATCCGCGCCGCCAATGAGGCCGACCTCGAGGCCGCCCGCGCCGAAGGTCTGGACGAGGCCTTTCTCGATCGTCTGACGATCAGCGCCGTAGGTCTTCGCGCCATGGCCGAAGGATGCCGCCAGGTCGCCGCACTCGAGGATCCCGTGGGTACTGTCACCGATCTTGCCTTCCGGCCAAGCGGCATTCAGGTGGGCCGCATGCGCGTGCCCCTCGGCGTGCTCGCCATGATCTATGAGTCCCGTCCCAATGTGACGATCGACGCCGCCGCCCTTGCCGTCAAGTCGGGCAACGCCATCATCCTGCGCGGCGGCCATGAGGCGCTTCGCAGCAACACGGTCCTCTGGGAGCTTGTCGGCCGGGCCCTTGCCGAAAAAGGCCTCCCCGCACGCGCCGTCCAGCTCATCGAATCCTCCGACCGCGCCCTGGTGGGCGAGCTCATCCGTGCCCGCGACTACGTCGACGTGCTTATTCCGCGCGGCGGCAAGAGCCTCGTCGCCCGTCTCACGGCCGAAGCGACCGTTCCGATGATCAAGCATCTTGAGGGCATCTGCCACACCTACGTCGACGCCGAAGCCGACCTCGACATAGCCGTTCGTGTGACTGAAAACGCCAAGACCCAGCGCTACTCGCCCTGTAACGCCACTGAAACGCTGCTCGTGCACCGCGCCGTCGCCTTCGACTTTCTGCCTCCCATGGCCCGCGTCTTCCACGACCACGATGTCGAGATGCGCTGTGACGAGCTCTCCCGCCGCATCGTCGAACAGAGCGGCATGAGCGCCGTCGACGCCACCCCGCAGGACTGGGATACCGAGTACAATGCCCCGATCATTTCGATCCGCATTGTCGAAAGTCTCGACGAGGCGATTGACTTCATCAACCTCCATTCCTCGCACCACACCGACGCCATCATCACGAAGAACTTCGACAACGCCCGCCGCTTCCTGCGCGAGGTGGACTCGAGCTCCGTGATGGTCAACGCCTCGACTCGCTTTGCCGACGGCTTCGAATACGGCCTCGGCGCTGAAATCGGCATCTCTACCGACAAGCTTCACGTGCGCGGTCCGGTCGGCCTCACCTCGCTCAAGTACGTCGTGCTCGGCCACGGCGAAGGCCGCCGCTGACCGCCCCTTTCTGAACACACACCGACTGACAATCCATGGCCAACCTTTCCTTTTACGCCGTCTGCCCCTTCGGGCTTGAAGAACTGCTTGCTGGCGAAATCTCCGCCTGCGGCGCCGAACGCATCCGCGCTGCGCGTGGCGGCGTCTCCTTTTCCGGCTCCGCCGCCACGGCGATGGCCGTATGCCTCAACTCCCGCCTCGCCAGCCGCGTGCTCATGAAGGTCGCCGAGGCCTCCTACTGGGACACCCGCGACATTTATGAAATGGCTGCAGACACCCCTTGGGAGAAGTGGTTCGGTCCCGACCTGACGATCAAGGTCTCGGCCAACGGCCAGCGCTGTCCGCTCGAATCGATCGACTTCGCCGTGCTCCGCATCAAGGACGGCATCTGCGACCGCTTCCGCGACCTCGCGGGACGTCGTCCCGACGTCGAGCGATACAACCCCGACGTGCGCATCGCCGCCTTCCTCACCTACGACACCTGCACCTTCTATCTGGATCTTGCGGGCGAAGCGCTCTTCAAGCGCGGCTGGCGTCTCACCCACGGCGAGGCTCCCCTGAAGGAAAACCTTGCGGCAGGTCTTCTGATGCTCTCGGGCTGGGATCCCTCCCAAACACTCATCGATCCGTTCTGCGGCTCGGGCACGATCGGAATCGAAGCTGCGCTGATGGCTGCAGGCATGGCGCCTGGCCTCAACCGCCGCTTCGCCTTCGAAAAGCTCGAGGGCTTTGACGTCGACCTCTGGGCCGAAATGAAGGAAGATGCGCGCGCCGCCGTCAATCGGCACGTCAGGATCCGCATTGCAGGCAGCGACATCTCGTCCCTCGTCGTCGAGAAGGCCGAGGAAAACGCCCGCCGCGCGGGCCTCGACGACGGACGCCTTACCTTCCGTCAGGGCGACGCCCGCGAAGCCTGTCCCGAAGAAGGCATGGCGCCCGGACTTCTCATCGCAAACCCGCCCTACGGTGAACAGTCCAACCCGAAGTCCGCCTCCATCCAGTCGATGATGAAGCACGTCGCCGACAATCTGAAGGCCAACTTCGCAGGCTGGACCGCCTGGATGCTCACCTCCGACCGCACGCTCCCGCAGCAGATGCGCCTCAAGGAGTCGCGCAAGACAGTTCTCTTCAACGGACCGCTTGAATGCCGCTTCTTCCGCTTTGACATGGTTGCGGGCAGCAACCGCAGAAAGCCGCGCGAAGAGGCGGACGAATAAGTCCCTCCGTTCTCCTCGCAACAGAGCCCCCGTGCACAGCATGGGGGCTCTGTTTTTCGAGCGCGAAAAAAATCCCCGCAACCGAAATCGCGGGGATTTTTCATGTCTGTCAGCCGGAGCCTTCAGATTAGTTCTTGCGAACCAGCAGTTCCTTAATACGAGCGGCCTTGCCGGAGCGGTCACGCAGGTAGTAGAGCTTGGAACGGCAGACATCGCCGTAGCGCTTCACTTCGATGGAAGCGATCGTCGGGGCGTAGAGCTGGAACGTACGTTCAACGCCTTCGCCGGAAGAGATCTTGCGGACGATGAAGGAAGAGTTGAGACCGCGGTTGCGGCAGGCCTGAACGCGCTTGCGGGAACCTTCAACGACGTTGACGTTCACGACAACCGTGTCACCGGCGCGGAAAGAGGGGATCGTCTTGCCAGCGGTGACGCGGGCCATTTCTTCCTGTTCGAGAATCTGAATCAGATTCATTTTTTTCTCCAAAACCATCGTCATGCGGCTGTTTTTGAGGGAGCTGAGCCCACCGCCGAGAGGATGGCAAAATTAATCCAAAATCTTACTTCCAGCCGTTGGCGCGCAACCACTTGCGGTCCGCATCGCTCAACTTGCCAGAAGAATCCGCGATTTTAATCAAGTCCGGGCGAGTTTGCAAGGTGAATCGCAAACTTTCTTCGCGCGTCCACCTGCTGATGTTTGCGTGGTGCCCGGAAAGGAGCACGGAGGGCACCTCCATGCCGCGCCAGACTTCGGGACGCGTATAGTGGGGCGCGTCAAGAAGCCCAGTCGCAAAGCTCTCGTCCGACGTGGAGAGATCCTTGATGGCGCCGGGGAGCTGTCGCACTACGGCGTCCATCAGGGCGCATGCAGGGATCTCGCCGCCCGAGAGAACGAAGTCCCCAAGGCTCACCACCTCGTCGACATAGGTCGACAGGAAGCGCTCGTCAATGCCCTCATAGCGTCCGCACACGAGCACGACACTCTCATCCTCGGCCACCATGCGGCGAACGCGCTCATCGGTGAGCTTCGTGCCGTTGGGTGCAAAGGAGATGACGCGGCCGCGGTTGCCGGATGCACGGATCATGTCGACCGTCTTCGCGAGCGGATCGGCCATCATCACCATGCCGGGACCGCCGCCGAAGGGGCGGTCGTCGACCGTGCGGTGCACGTCCTCGGTCATGGCGCGGGGATTCCAGGTGTGGCAGGACCACAAGCCTCGCTTCATCGCACGGGCGGTGATGCCGCACTTCGTGATCGAGTCGAATATTTCCGGAAAGAGCGTAACGACGTCAAAGCGCATGATCCGCCTCCTCAGCGCCAGTCGGACTGCCAGTCGACGGTGATCGTGCGGACGTCGGTATCAATGGCGATCAGATAGACGTCCTTCACGAGCGGAAGCATGAACACGGCCTTCTTGCCGTCAGCATTGTCGTAGGCGATGACGAGCAGATCCTGCGCGCCGTTGGAGCCGATGCTCTCGACCGTGCCGAGGGCCGTGCCCTCCTTGTTGACGACCTTGCAGCCGACCAGATCGACGGCCCACACGGCGTCCTTGCCCGCATCAGGAAAGTCCGCGCGGGAGACCGACACGCGGCCTCGGGCGGCGTCGGCCGCCTCCTTCGTTTCACAGCCCGCCCACTTGGCGATGAAGCCGTCTCCGTGACGACGGAAGGCCTCGATGCTGAGCGTCGTGCGCACACCCTTGAGGTCCGTGAGGACCCAGGTCCTGGCCTTCTGAAGCACTTCGCCAGATTCCAGCGGCACAATGCGCACCCAGCCGCGGAAGCCGTAGGCGCCGGCGGTGCGTCCGAGCTCGACGAGATCGTCCATAACAACAGTCTCCGAAAATCAATCGTTTTTTGCGAACAAAACAAAACCCCGCAGACTCTCAGGCGTAGATACCGGGCTCCAGGTGCTGCGAACGGATCACGATGTGCTGGACACGAGAGGCACGACCGCTTGCGAGCGAGCCCGCACTTGAGGTTTTGCGGGGTTTCCGCGCCGTTTAAAGTCCGGCGCAATGACTAGTGCTTTCCGTCAGGAAATTAGGCGGCAGCCTTGGCTTCCTTCACGAGACGGGCAACCGTTTCGGAGAGCTGGGCGCCCTGGCTCTGCCAGTAGGCCAGACGTTCCTGGTTGACGTTGAGACGGACGGCCTGACCGGCAGCCATCGGGTTGTAGTAGCCGATGCGTTCGATGAAGCGGCCGTCGCGGCGGCAGCGGCTGTCGCAGACGTTGATGCTGTAGAACGGACGCTTCTTGGAGCCACCGCGGGCGAGACGAACGATAACCATGAGTTTACCTCTTTAACTTATTGGTTCAATTGAAAGCCGAAGCCCCCGTCACGAGGAGCGTTCGGAAGAATTCTTCATGCAGCGCGCGGTCAATCCGCCCGTTGCGAAAGGTTTGAATTTTATCTCACGGGAATACAGGACGCAAGTCCGTCAACGCGATTTTTTCAGCCTTTTCTAAAAAGAAGCAGCCCGCGCAAGGCGGGCGGGCATGCAAGCGGGGAAACTCCCTCTTCTTACTTGGTGCCGAGTCTGGCGCGCAAAGCCTCAAGCGCCTCGACGCCGTCGGCGACGAGACCGTAATCGGCCACCTCGAAGATCGGAGCCTCGGCGTCCTTGTTGATCGCCACGACCGTCTTGGCATCCTTGATGCCAGCGGTATGCTGAATGGCACCGGAGATGCCCACGGCAATATAGAGCTCTGGGGCGATCATCTTGCCCGTCTGGCCCACCTGCCAGTCATTGGGGCAGAGCCCCATGTCGACGGCGGTGCGGGTGGCGCCGACGGCCGCGCCGATGGAGTCGGCGAAGGCCTCAAGGGTCTTGAAGCCGGCCTCGTCGAGAAGACCGCGCCCGCCGCCGACGACGATGCGGGCGGAGACGAGTTCGGGACGGTCGGACTTGGCTTCGGAGAAGCGCACGAAGCGGGAGGCGTCATAGCCTTCCGGAGCGATGACCTCCTCGACGACAGCGGATCCCTCCTGAGCGGCGGCCTCGAAGGCCGTCGTGCGGATCGTGGCCACGACGACGGGATCGGTCACCTCGACGGTCGCGAGAAGCGAACCCGCATAGATGCCGCGCACGAAGGTTTTGGGGCCCTTGACGTCGAGAACGTCGGAAACGGGGGAGACGTCGAGCTTCGCGGCCACGCGGGGCATGGCGGACTTGCCGACGGCGGAGGCGACGAAGAGCACGTGCGAATAGCCTTCGGCTTCGTCAAGCACGAGGCGTGCGAGCACTTCGGGCGACTCCTGGGCGAGCTGGGGATGGTCGGCGTAGTAGACGGTGCGCACGCCCGAGAGCTTCGCGGCCTGCTCGGCAACGGACTGGCCGTTGCTGCCCGCCACGAGGACGTCGACGACGTCCGTCATCCTGAGCGCAGCCGTGAGCGCCTGAGCCGTTGCGGGCTTGAGCGTCACGTTGTCATGTTCGGCAATCAAAAGAGCTGTCATTTTGCTTTACTCCCTCTTTTCTCAGATGACGTGCGCTTCGTTCTTGAGGCGGTCGACGAGCTCGTCGACGCCGGAGACCATGACGCCTGCCTTGCGGGCGGGCGGCTCCTCGACGCCGAGGATGCGGATGCGCGGAGCCGTGTCAATGCCGAGGCCGGCAAGCTCAATGTCCTCGACAGGCTTCTTGCGGGCCTTGCCCATGGCGGGCAGCGTCACGTAGCGCGGCTCGGCAAGACGCAGGTCCGCCGTCACGACGGCAGGCGTTGCAAGCGAGACGGTCTGCGTCCCGCCGTCGGTCTCGCGGGTAACGACCCAGCGGCCGCCCTCAAGGACGATCTCGTTGGCAAAGGTTGCCAGCGGCATGTCGCAAAGG
>OCIU01002320.1_pt1 | contig 11312 bp, 10 predicted proteins | sample 1538471 | NCBI WGS metagenome assembly OCIU01 (sample SAMN04571693, study PRJEB22368) | human gut metagenome | biome: human gut; material: stool | host: Homo sapiens | place: Luxembourg | collected 2012-06-01 | reverse complement strand
ACTCGCACGAAGATGAAGAATGTCGCAAGCGACCGCGCTCGGCGCGAGAATGTGCCGAGGCACATTATTTCTGTTGCTTTGCCACACTAATTTATTCTACTTGCTTTTTTGTCAGCGACAGTGTAAAATGACAAAACGGATTAGAATAGTGAAACCAAGAAGGGAGATACAAGATGGAACTGTTTATAGATATACTAAAAGATACAACAATTGACACTGTGAAACTGATACCTTTCCTTTTTCTGACATACCTTGCGATGGAATATCTGGAGAATAAAGCCGGTCAGAAGACGGTGCGGATGCTTCTTGGAGCAGGGAAAAAAGGACCTGTGATCGGTGGGATACTGGGCGTTGTTCCGCAGTGCGGATTTTCGGCAGCAGCAGCAAATCTGTATTCCGGCGGAGTCATCACAGTTGGAACGATGATCGCTGTTTTTCTGTCTACATCAGATGAGATGCTTCCGATTCTGATCTCAGAGCAGGCGGATGTCCGTAAGATCATGGCAATTTTAATCGGAAAGATTATCGTTGGTATTGTTGCAGGGATTCTGGTTGATATCGGAGTGCGGGTGCTAGGCAAAGGATACCAGAGAGGGCTGCACATTCATGATATCTGTGAGCATGACCACTGTCACTGTGAAGAAGGAAGCATTGTAAAATCAGCACTCATCCATTCGGTACAGATTCTGGTATTTATATATGTAATTTCTTTTGCGTTAAATGCAGTTGTGGAGTGGATTGGAATGGAAGAGGTCATGAACGTGGTGACGCATTATCCAATTGCCGGAATTTTTCTGGCTGGTCTTGTCGGTCTGATTCCGAACTGCGCAGCTTCTATTACAATTACGAAATTTTATCTTGAGGGAGTCTTAAATGTCGGCAGTATGTTTGCCGGACTTTTGTCATGTGCCGGAATCGGACTGATCGTGCTTTTTAAGACGAACCATAGTTGGAAGAAGAATGTGATGATCGTCACAACACTTTACGGAATCAGTGTAGTGTGTGGAATTATAGTGGAAATCCTGTTTGGAATGTAGTACAATATCCTTATATGCCGCAGAAGCCTAAAAGGAACGAAAGAAGTGGATTTGAGATGGCTAAAAAAGGATTTATTGCAGAATTCAAAGAGTTTATTGCAAGGGGAAATGTAATGGATCTTGCAGTCGGCGTTATTATTGGTGGTGCATTCCAGTCGATTGTGAATTCTCTTGTAAATGATATGATCATGCCGGTGATCAGTCTTCTGACTGGTGGGGTCAATTTTTCCAACTGGGTGATCCGGATCGGATCTGGTGAGAATGACACGATCAAATATGGCAATTTTATTACAGCGGTGATCAACTTTCTTCTGATGGCACTTGTTATTTTTTGTTTTGTAAAAGTGATGAACAATCTTGCTTCAAGAACAGAAAAGCTGCTTAAGAAGGAGGAAGAAGCACCGGCAGCACCGGCTACGAAGATCTGCCCGTACTGCATGTCAGAAATCCCGATCGCGGCAACCAGATGTGCATACTGTACATCTGAGCTTCCGGCTGAGGATACGGACAAAGAAGAATAAAGAAAAGACAGGAATAATACGACAGAGAGGAACATAAAAACAATGGAGAAAATTATTTTAACAGGTGACAGACCAACCGGACGGCTTCATGTCGGACATTATGTTGGATCCTTAAAGCGAAGAGTAGAACTGCAGAATTCCGGAGAATATGACAAGATCTTTATCATGATCGCAGATGCACAGGCACTGACTGATAATGCAGATAACCCGGAAAAGGTACGTCAGAATATTATTGAGGTTGCACTGGATTATCTGTCATGCGGACTGGATCCGGAGAAATCCACGATTTTCATCCAGTCACAGGTACCGGAACTGACAGAACTTTCTTTTTATTATATGAATCTGGTTACGGTATCCCGTCTTCAGAGAAACCCAACGGTTAAATCGGAGATCCAGATGCGTAATTTTGAAGCAAGTATTCCGGTAGGATTCTTTACTTATCCGATCAGCCAGGCAGCAGATATCACAGCGTTTAAGGCAACGACTGTACCGGTAGGTGAGGATCAGCTTCCGATGATCGAACAGTGCCGTGAGATCGTACACAAATTCAACAGTGTATATGGAGAAGCATTGGTTATGCCGAAAGCGCTGATTCCGGAGAACGAAAGCTGTTGCCGTCTTCCTGGAACGGATGGAAAAGCAAAGATGAGTAAATCCCTTGGTAACTGTATTTATCTGTCTGATTCCGAGGAAGAAGTAAGACAGAAGATCATGGGAATGTATACAGATCCGAATCATTTGAAGGTATCTGATCCGGGACAGGTAGAAGGGAATTCCGTTTTCACTTATCTGGATGCATTCTGTACAGATGAACATTTTGAAAAATATCTGCCGGATTATAAGAATCTGGATGAATTGAAGGATCATTACAGACGTGGTGGACTTGGTGACGTTAAGGTTAAGAAGTTCCTGAATGCGGTTATGCAGGAAGAGCTTGCACCGATCCGTGCAAGAAGAAAAGAACTGGAGAAGAAGATTCCGGAGATCTACGAGATCCTTCATAAAGGAAGTATTGAAGCTGAAAAAGTGGCAGCACAGACTTTAAAAGAAGTAAAAGATGCGATGAAGATCAACTATTTTGAAGATCAGCAGTTGATCCGGGAACAGACAGCAAGATTTGCAGAATAAAGAAAGGCTTTAAGCCGGAGGAGAGATAATAATTATGGGTAAATATTTCGGAACAGATGGATTCCGTGGAGAAGCCAATGTAGTACTGACGGTAGAGCATGCGTTTAAGGTAGGACGTTATCTTGGCTGGTATTACGGACAGGAACACAAGGCAAGAATCGTGATCGGTAAAGATACCAGAAGAAGCAGCTATATGTTTGAATATGCACTGGCGGCAGGACTTACTGCGTCAGGAGCAGATGCATATCTTCTTCATGTGACGACAACTCCAAGCGTGTCTTACGTGGTAAGAACCGAAGATTTTGACTGCGGAATCATGATTTCTGCAAGCCATAACCCGTACTATGATAATGGAATCAAAGTGATCAACAGTAAAGGTCAGAAGCTGGAAGCAGAAGTAGAAGCCAAAGTGGAAGCTTATATTGATGGGGAATCCGGAGAAATTCCGCTTGCTAAAAAAGAGGCGATCGGAAGAACCGTAGATTATGCAGCAGGAAGAAACCGTTATATCGGACATTTGATCAGTCTGGCAACCCGTTCTTTTAAAGAGGTGAAAGTCGGACTGGATTGTTCCAACGGAAGTTCTTCAAGTATTGCTAAAAGCGTATTTGATGCACTTGGAGCAAAAACTTATGTGATCAATAATGAGCCGGATGGAACCAATATCAACACAAATTGTGGTTCAACACATATTAACGTGCTCCAGGAATATGTAAAAGAAAATGGTCTGGATGTCGGATTTGCATACGATGGAGATGCGGACCGCTGCATCGCTGTTGATGAGAATGGAAATGTTGTTGACGGGGATCTGATCCTTTATGTGTGTGGCAAATATATGAAAGAACATGGTCAGTTAAAAGACGATACCATCGTTACTACTATCATGTCGAATCTTGGACTTTATAAAGCATGCGACAAGATTGGCATGAAGTACGAAAAGACACAGGTCGGCGACAAATATGTCTATGAGAACATGGTCAAGAATGGATTCATGCTGGGCGGTGAACAGTCCGGACATATTATTTTCAGTAAGCATGCAACGACAGGAGATGGTATTCTGACTTCTCTGATGCTGATGGAAGTTATCATGGAGACCAAACAGTCCCTCGGACAGCTGACAGAAGAAGTGAAGATCTATCCACAGCTTCTGAAAAATGTGCGTGTGGCAGATAAGAAGACAGCAAGGGAGAATCCGGAAGTGGTCAAAGCAGTCGATGCAGTTGCAGAAGCACTTGGAGATGACGGAAGAATCCTTGTCCGTGAAAGTGGAACGGAACCGGTAATCCGTGTCATGGTTGAAGCGGCGACGGACGAGCTTTGCGAAAAGTATGTGACTCAGGTAATCGATGTGATTGAAAAAGAAGGACTCATCGTAGAATAAAAAATCTGAAATAGAATCGTGCAGAAAAGGATAGCTTGCAGATGAAAGTCTGTGGGCCATCCTTTTTTAGTTTGCGAACCATAGTCTGGATGTTTGAAAAATATTATTTGAATAATAAAGAAAAATGTTCTTCCGGTATAGATTTTCTATATTTTGACATGCTATTAAAAAAACATGGAGGAAAAAGAAATGGAGGAAATGTTTTGTTTTCAATGCCAGCAGACCGCTCATAACACGGGCTGCGAAGGACATACAGGTGTATGTGGGAAAAAGTCGGATACAGCAAATCTTCAAGATGAACTGACTGGTGAACTGATCCGGCTGGCAAGGGCAGTTGCAGAAAATGAAAGAAGCAGATCTTCGGATGAACTGATGTTAAAAGGTCTGTTTACCACGATTACAAATGTAAATTTCAACAGTGATACAGTGAAAAAACTGTCAGATGAGATCAGAGAAGAAGCAGAAAACAGAAAACCAGGAAAAGATGCTTATAATGTACAGAAGATCTGGGAGGCACCGGAAGATATCCGTTCGTTAAAGTCATTGATCTTGTTTGGCTTACGAGGGACTGCAGCATATGCTTATCATGCATGGGCACTGGGATATGTGGATGCGGAGATTATGAATTTCTTTTATAAGGGAATGAGGATTCTGGGAGAAGAAAAAGGGATGGAAGAACTGCTTCCGGTAGTCATAGAAACAGGTAAAATCAACCTGCGCTGCATGGAACTTCTGGATAAAGCAAACACGGAAAGCTATGGAGATCCAATTCCGACAGAAGTTCCGCTTACGATAGAAAAGGGACCGTTTATTGTAGTCAGTGGTCATGATCTGCATGATATGAAGCTGCTTCTGGAGCAGACCAAAGATAAAGGCATCAATATTTATACGCACAGTGAAATGCTTCCGGCACACGGATATCCAAAATTAAAGGAATATCCGCATTTGAAAGGCAATTTCGGAACGGCCTGGCAGAGCCAGCAATTTGAGTTCCATAATATTCCTGCGCCAATTTTATTTACGACAAATTGTCTGATGCCGGTCAGACAGAGCTATGCAGACCGGGTGTTTACAACTTCGGTGGTGTCTTATCCGGAGATGGTTCATATTGGTGCGGACAAAGATTTTACGCCGGTTATTGCAAAAGCATTGGAATGCGGTGGATATCCGGAAGATCATCCGATGACAGGGATTAATGGAGGAACAACTGTGATGACCGGATTTGCACACAACGCAGTTCTGGAAAATGCAGGAAAGATCGTGGATTTGGTAAAGCAGGGGAAAATCAGGCATTTCTTTCTGATCGGAGGCTGTGATGGCGCAGCACCAGGTCGGAGCTACTATACGGAATTTGCGAAAAAGACACCGATGGATACGATCATCCTGACGCTGGCATGTGGAAAATACAGATTGAATGATCTGAGGCTCGGAGAAATTGAGGGGATTCCAAGAATTTTGGATATGGGACAGTGTAATGATGCGTACAGTGCGATTAAAGTTGCAATTGCTCTTGCAGAAGCGTTTGAGTGTGAGGTAAATGAACTTCCACTGTCTATGATCCTGTCATGGTATGAACAGAAAGCGGTTGCGATTCTGCTGACACTTCTGGCGCTCGGAATCAAAAATATTTACCTGGGTCCGACGCTTCCGGCGTTTGTGTCACCGAATGTTCTGAATTACCTGGTACAAGAGTATCAGATTACCCCGATCAGTACAGTAGATGAGGATCTGAAGAAAATTTTAGGTTGAAGAGGTTTGAACGTGAGAGAAAGAAATCGGAAATAAGAAATGAAAAGCATTACTTCTGAAACGGAAAGCACAAAAAGTGTGAGTAAGAAGAGGTAGTGCTTTTTTACATACTGTTTCCTTTACAAAAAGTGTCGTCTGTGCTAACATAGATATAACAATGGCGATGCCGGTACAATAGAAAAAGGAGTGCGTTTTATGCTGATTGAAATTGATTTTAACAGTGATGAGGCGATTTATATACAGCTCAGGAATCAGATCATTATGGGAATTGCCACTTCGACGATTCATGAAGGAGATACTTTGCCGTCTGTGAGACAGCTGGCAGATAATATCGGAATCAATATGCATACAGTGAATAAGGCATACAATGTCCTGCGGCAGGAAGGTTTTCTTCAGCTTGACAGACGAAGAGGTGCGGTGATCTGTATTGATGAAGATAAGCTGGAAGCTTTGCAGGATCTGAAAGAGCAGCTTCGGGTACTTCTGGCAAAAGGAAGTTGCAAAAACATTACGAAAGAAGAAGTTCATGAACTGGTAGACGAGATCTATGCAGATTATGAACAGAGATAGATTGAAAAAAGGAGACTAAAATTATATGGCAGAAAAGCAATATACAAGGCAGGCGCAGGAAGCGCTGAATATGGCACGGAAGATTGCAGCCGAACTGAAGCATCCATATGTTGGGACAGAACATCTTCTTTTCGGGCTTAAGAGGGTTTTTACCGGAGTTGCAGGGCAGGTGCTTGATAAGAATAAAGTCGATGAAGAACAGATGGAAAAAGCAATGGATATCCTTGTATCTGCTCCTGAGGCAGCTAAGAAGGAAAGAAAGCATCTGGAGTACAGTCCGAGACTTCGATATATTCTGGAAGAAAGCCAGAATGAGGCAGTGCAGCTTGCATCTGAAAAAGTCGGAACCGAACATCTTCTGCTTACAATGCTCAAAGATGGAGATTGTGTGGCTACCCGTATGTTGATGACCCTGAATGTAAATATTCAAAAACTTTTTCAGGATCTTCTGCTTGCGGCGGGAATTGATCCGAAAGAGTATATGGAAAATCAGAAGGATGGGGAAACTGTTGGCGGAATTATAGACCAGTACAGTACGGATCTGACACAGGAAGCAAGAGAAGGAAAGCTGGATCCGGTTATTGGACGTGAAAAAGAAATTGCACGTATCATGGAGATCCTGAGCAGACGGACCAAGAATAATCCGTGCCTTGTGGGAGAGCCGGGAGTCGGTAAGACAGCAATCGTGGAAGGACTTGCAAGACAGATCGCGGAAGGAATTGTTCCGGAAAGCATGAAAGATAAGCGGATCATGGTGCTGGATCTTCCGGGGATGATTGCAGGCTCCAAGTATCGTGGTGAATTTGAAGAGCGCATGAAAAAACTGATCCGTGAGGTAAAGACGGCGGGCAATATTATCCTTTTCTTAGATGAACTTCATACCATTATCGGTGCCGGTGGTGCAGAGGGCGCGATTGATGCATCCAATATTCTGAAACCATCTCTGGCAAGAGGGGAGATGCAGCTGATCGGTGCAACAACTCTTACGGAATACCGCAAGTATATTGAGAAGGATGCAGCTCTGGAAAGAAGATTCCAGCCGGTTACGGTTGAAGAACCGACAGAAGACGAGTGTATCCGGATCCTGGAAGGCCTGAAAGAAAAATATGAGGCTCATCATGATGTAGAGATCGAAGAGGATGCGTTGAAAGCGGCAGTACATATGTCATGCCGTTATATCAATGACCGTTTCCTTCCGGATAAGGCAATTGATGTGTTGGATGAAAGCTGTTCAAAAGTAAAACTTCGTGGATTTAAAGTGCCGGAGAATATTGTTGGGACAGAAATCCGCTGTGGAAAGCTGGAGCAGGAAAAAGAAGCGGCGCTGAAAGCAGGAGATATTGAAAAAGCATCGGAGCTCCATAGAGAACAGAAGGAAGCAGAAAAGAAATTAGAGCAGGCGAAAAAGCGTTTCAATAAAAAGAATGAAAAGAAAAAAGTTCCGGTAACTGAAGAAGATGTTGCGGATGTAATTTCCATGTGGACACGAATCCCGGTAACAAGACTGAATGAATCTGAGAGCGAACGCCTGAAAAAGCTGGATAAAACACTGGAGAAGCGTGTGATTGGTCAGGAAGAGGCAATCCAGGCACTTTCCAAAGCGGTAAAACGAGGAAGAGTGGGATTGAAAGATCCGGCACGTCCGATTGGTTCATTCTTATTCCTTGGTCCTACAGGTGTCGGAAAGACGGAGCTTTCCAAAGCTCTTGCAGAAGCACTCTTTGGCAATGAAGAGGATATGATCCGGGTAGATATGTCCGAATATATGGAGAAGCACAGTGTATCCAAGATGATCGGATCGCCTCCGGGGTATGTGGGACATGAGGATGGCGGACAGCTCAGCGAAAAAGTACGCAGAAATCCATATTCTGTCATTTTGTTTGATGAGATTGAGAAAGCACATCCGGATGTGTTTAATATTTTACTTCAGGTACTGGATGACGGACATATTACGGATTCGCAGGGAAGAAAAGTAGATTTCCGCAATACGGTTATCATTATGACGTCCAATGCAGGTGCCAAGGCAATCATTGAACCGAAGAAGCTTGGATTTACCCAGCAGGAAGACCAGAAGGCGGATTACAAGCGTATGAAAGCAAATGTGATGGACGAAGTAAAGCAGTTATTCCGCCCAGAGTTCCTGAACCGTATTGATGAGATCATCGTATTCCATCCGCTGAATGAGGACAATATGAAGAAGATCGTAGGGCTGATGTGTAAAGAAGTTGTGCGGAGAGCAAAAGAGCAGCTTGAAATTATACTGGTTGTGCGTGATTCTGTGAAGAAGCATATCGTTGAGACCGGAAGTGACAAGAAGTATGGTGCAAGACCGCTGAGAAGGGCAGTACAGAGCCAGTTGGAAGACAAACTTGCGGAAGCGCTTTTGAATGGTGAGATCAAACGTGGAGACCATGTGGAAGCCGGTATTTCTAAAAAGGAAATAAAATTTACAGTCAGAGAGATAAACAGCTAGCAAAAGAAGAAGTTTTATTATATAATAAGAAAAACGGTTCGGATGTGGAAAATTCACAGTCCACAAGTCGAAAGAGAAAGACCATTAGGAGGATTTGAACAATGACAGTAGTCAAAGAGCTTATCAGAAGTGAATTAGACGGAACACTCAGTTTCGGTGATTACACTCTGGATACAAAGACAAAAAAGGATGGATTTGAATTTCAGGGAGATATATATAAAGTAAAGACATTTAAAGAGATTACAAAGCTTGAAAAGAATGGAATGTTCGTATATGAATCTGTTCCGGGAACTGCAGTAGAGCATTTTGAAGTATCAGAAGATGTGATCTCATTCAAGGTATCAGGGACAGGAGATGCACAGATCACACTGGAACTTGAACCGGATACAGATTATATCGTATATATGAATGATATGAATGTTGGTGATATGAAGACAAACTTAAGCGCAAAGCTTAGTGTAAGTGCGGAACTTGGAAAAGAAAGCGTTGAGATCAAGGTTGTAAGAAAGTAGGACAATGATTACAGCAAGAGTTGTTTGAAGTACATAGGTATTTAAGAAAAGTAAAAGAGTCTGCTTCGGCAGGCTCTTTCTTTACCGAAAGTGTATAAACTGGGAACAGGCAAGAGAAGCAGTTGGTAATTTTTTAAGATAGATAAGGAGATGGAATATGGCGAAGGCAAAAAAGTCGGTTTTTTTCTGCCAGAATTGTGGGCATGAAGAATCAAAATGGCTGGGGCAGTGCCCAATGTGCAAGGAATGGAACTCTTTCGTGGAAGAGTGTGTGACAACGTCGAATACGGCAGCAGTTAAAGCGGCAAAAGAGATTCGTATTGTACCATTGTCAGAAGTAAAGACAGAGAATGAAGAGCGGGTGACAACCGAGATTAAAGAACTGGATCGTGTACTGGGAGGCGGAATCGTACCGGGTTCCCTGATTCTGGTAGGCGGTGATCCGGGAATCGGTAAGTCAACGCTGCTCCTGCAGGTGTGTCAGAAACTGGCAAAAAAAGAACGAAAGGTTTTGTACATATCAGGGGAAGAATCGCTTCGCCAGATTAAATTGCGTGCACAGAGGATGGGAGAATTTAATGATCATCTGCTTTTGCTTTGTGAGACTAATCTGGAACTGATCCGCAATGTGATTGAAAAGGAAAAACCAGATACCGTGATCATTGATTCGATTCAGACAATGTACAGTGAAGAAGTCGGTTCCGCACCGGGAAGTGTGTCGCAGGTCAGAGAGGCAACAAATACGCTGATGCAGCTTGCAAAAGGGCTTGGGATTTCGATTTTTATTGTCGGACATGTTACAAAAGAAGGAACTGTCGCCGGTCCAAGAGTATTGGAACATATGGTAGATACGGTTCTGTATTTTGAAGGAGACAGGCATGCATCTTACCGGATTCTTCGAGGAGTGAAAAATCGTTTTGGTTCGACGAATGAGATTGGTGTATTTGAAATGCGAAGAGATGGTCTTCGGGAGGTGGAAAATCCGTCAGAATTTATGCTGAATGGGCGCCCGGAAAATGCATCTGGATCTGTTGTGGCATGTTCTATGGAAGGAACACGTCCGATCTTGCTGGAAATCCAGGCGCTGGTATGCGAAAGCAATTTTGGAATGCCAAGAAGAACAGCAGCAGGAACAGATTACAACAGGGTGAACCTTCTGATGGCGGTTTTGGAAAAAAGGATTGGATATCATCTTGGAAATTATGATGCCTATGTGAATATTGCCGGAGGTATCAAGATCAATGAACCCGCGATAGACCTTGGAATCGTGATGGCGATCGTATCAAGTTATAAGAACAGACCATTTGATGAACGGACGATTGTGTTTGGAGAAGTTGGATTAAGTGGAGAAGTCCGTGCGGTAAATATGCCGGAACAGCGGGTGGCAGAGGCGAAGAAGCTTGGATTTGAGACGTGTATTGTGCCAGAAGTATCTCTGGATAGCGTGAAGAGTATTGGTGGGATCAAAATCATTGGAGTGAAAAGCATTAACGAGGCAATCGGACTGATTGAGTAGGAGAACATGTAAAGAGGAAACAGGATAGATGTGATAATTTCTGTTCCCTCTTTTACATAGCAATGATGTTGGAGTCAAAAGGTATTTTGACCCCTTTGATACCAGATTGCTACGTGCTTTGCACTCTCGCAATCCTCAAAAACATTCGTAATCCGCTCATTTTTCTTTGAAAAATGGCTACTTACTCATGTTTTTGGCGGGTCAAGAGGTCAAAAATCCTCTTGCAAGCAAGCTTGCATCGGCTTTCTGACCTTTTGACCCTGGTATCATAGCAATTACGAAATTATAAAAGTTAAAGGTCTTTAAAGATTTCGATTCTGGCGAGTAAGGAAATAGCTTACTTAAGCGGAGGACTGAACTGAAGCACAAAAATGTCAGAATATTCTGAATTGCGCAAAATATAAAAACAACATTGACAATTCAGG
>OCIU01002315.1_pt1 | contig 11336 bp, 11 predicted proteins | sample 1538471 | NCBI WGS metagenome assembly OCIU01 (sample SAMN04571693, study PRJEB22368) | human gut metagenome | biome: human gut; material: stool | host: Homo sapiens | place: Luxembourg | collected 2012-06-01 | reverse complement strand
ATGATGAAGAAAAAAGCTTATCACATTATAATATTGGAGATATATTGATAACTAAATCTGGAGATGTTTTAGTTGGAACATCAGATGGTTTAAATATATATAATGAAAAGAAAGATGAATTCTATAGAATTTTCAATAAAGATAGTGACTTAAGTAGTCAGTTTATACGCTCTTTAGCTGAAGATGAAAATCAAAATATTTGGGTTGCTACAAATAATGGAATAGATAAAATTGATATAAAAAATAACAAGAATATGATTAGCTTTAAAACAGGGCATGGTAAATTTGATATAAGTGAAAATGATATTTATGTAGTAAGATATGATCCAAAAGGATATATATGGGCCGGAGCATTAAAAGAAGGATTAAATAGAATAGATATAAATACTAATGAAGTTAAGCAATATAAAAATGATGATAGGGATGAAAAATCACTTCCAGGAAATTATGTAAAGGATATTTTAAGAGATAGTTCTGGAAACTTATGGGTAGGAACAGATAATGGGCTTGCTAAATATAATGAGCAAACAGAAAATTTCGCAACATATAAAAATAAAATATATGATAAAACTAGTTTAGTTAATGATGAAGTATTTAGTATACAAGAAGATGAAAGTGGATTAATTTGGGTTGGAACATATGCAGGAATAAGTATGTTTGACCCAAATACAAATATAGAACATTATAAGAAAGACCCATTTGATGAAAATAGTATCAGCGATAACTCTATACATGGGATTTATGAAGATAAAGATGGTCTATTATGGGTTGGTACTAATTCAAAAGGTGTTAATGTTATAAATAGAAAAAATTATAATGTAAAACATTTAAATAAAACATCAAAAGACTATCCTATAAGCGATGATAATATAAATGATATAGTTGGAATTGATAATAAAATATTTATAGCTACAAAAAATGGATTAAATGAAGTCGATAAAGATTTAAAAACTATAAATATATATAACACTGAAGATGGGATTTGTAATAATAACATAACAGCATTATTTGCAGATAGTAAAAAGAACGTATGGATAGGAACAGCAAATGGTATTAGTGTACTAAATACTAATACTAATGAAATTATAGATATAACTGATATATTAACAAATCATAATATTGAGGATCAATATATAAAAGTAATATATGAAGATAGTAAGGGAAATTATTGGGTAGGATGCTTTATAGATGGGGGATTAGTTAAAATAGATCCAAATAAAAGAACCATAGAAAATTATAGAAATAAAAAAGAAGATAAGACATCTATAAGTAGCAATAATATAAGATCTATTGTAGAAGATAAAAATGGAAATCTTTATATAGGAACTAGTTATGGGTTAAATAAATTAAATGAATCAAACAATACATTTGAACGATATTTAGAAAAAGATGGACTATCTAATAATACGGTTTATGGATTATTAGTAGATGATAATAATAATTTATGGGCTAGTACAAATTTGGGAATATCTAAATTAGATACTAACACAATGACATTTGAAACTTTTAATATTATTGATGGATTTCAAGGTAATGAGTTCAATGGAAGAGCATATTATAAAAATAAAAGTGGTGAACTTTTCTTTGGAGGGATTAATGGATTAAATATATTTAGACCAAATGATATTAATAGGTCAAGATATGTACCTACGGTTATATTTGATGAATTTAAAGTTAATGGTAAGGTATATAAAGATATAAATAATCAAGAGTTTAAATATAATGAAAATACTATAAATATAAGTGTTTTTATATCAAATTATAAAAATAGGCTTTGTTAGATAATTGTGTGATAAGTAATCAATAAAAATAGCTAGACATATTGGTATTTCCATTGTCTAGCTATTTTTATATAAATTAGTTCGTACTATATTAATTAGACGCAGTAGATGAGGCTGATGATGTACTAATCACTGCTATCATACAAGCTATCTCTATTGCTATTATTATATCTAAAATAATATTATTACTTATAACATCTATATTACTTTTTTCTTTTAAATAATCAGCATAAGCTAATGACACTATTGCGCCACTTATCATATTTCTATTATATTTTCCCAATGACCAGTCTCCAAACCCTTTTACTTCTTTTAGCTTATTAGATACATTTTTTATTTGATTTACTACTATATCCTCACTACAATCTAATAATGCAATTGCTCCTATTATAGGATAAGCATAACTATCTATTTTACATTTTTCTTTATCCAATAAATTTTTAAGTCTTACAATTTTATTTATACTTTCATCATTTCTCTCTTTATCAAAACACATTATCTGAGATAAAGATTGAAGATTATTTGACTTGTAAAATCCATTTTTACTAAGTTTTTCATAACACTCCTCAATATATTCTAAATCTTCATCTAAATTTCTTGAATTTATTGATATAAGTGCTATTCTACAATAATCATCACTAGATGTTAAAAATGGATGGTGTTTTTTCATAAAATCATACACATACTTCATATTATTTATACAATTATCTATATCTATCTTATCTTTATTTTCATACAATGTTATTGCTACAAAAGGTAAATAGGCATCATTCCAGAATCTCTTTTCTTTTAACAATTGAAATATATCCATTATTTCCTTGAATTCACTTTCCGCATTATCTTTAGTTGATAGTAATGTAGCTATATAATACATACTATAACCTCTAAAGTTAGAAAAGATTCCTGTATTATTTTTTATAATTTCCATGTTTTTTTCTATCTTTTCTATATTTACATCTTGATTTCTCATTGCTAAAGATAAAGCACAGCTATATTGTATCATTCCCATACTCCATGAGCCTTTTAGTTTTTTTATTTGTTGATAGTTTTCTATAAATTGTTTTACTTTATTTTGTATTACATATTCTTTCATAAAATCCCCCCCTTTATAATCATTTACTCTATTATTTTTCCTCACATTATATAACTTGTTAAATAATATTTCAATCAATAAACAGTCTTATCAAAAGTTTTCTTAGCTTTAAGCTAATTCAATATATCTATTCCTAATAGTGTTTATAGTTATGTAAGTTTCTTTAGTTGCTACATTAACCAACATATCCTTAATTCTATCGCTATTTTTATTCTTCTTGCTTAATTGCAAGAATTTAAACCAAGCCAAGTAATTTGAAATGTATTTGGTAGAAACTCCATTAAAAGGCATTAACCATCTCTTTAAGCCACTATGAAGAGAATTTACATGTTGTAGGTGGTAAACACTATCGAGCATAGATTTACCTCTTGGAACTCTTTTTAACTCAACATTTAGGTCTTTATTTATACTAAAATAAGATTTGTGACTATCAACTACGAAAGTAACATCTTCTCCTATTTTTCCATCAAAAAATCTAACGATATCATTAGTTGTAATTCTACCATTGCAAACTGCTCCCATTACTATATTCCCTTTACGGTCAATAGCAGTTTCAATGCAAATTTGGTCGTTAGAAATGCCTCTTTTTTTCTTATCCTTTTTTCCTTTACCTCTTTTTCTAGATTCTCTAGGCATTTTAAAAGTTGTACTTTTTGAATGATTGCCTTTATATGAATGACGAATAAAAACTTCGTCTACTTCTACAATACCTTCAACCATATCATTTTTTAATGATAGATTAATAACATCTAAAATTCTATGTCTCATATAAAAAGATGTTTTAACTCCAACTCCAATTTCAGTTGCACATTGTCTTATAGAAAGTCCTAATATCATTAATTCACAGTATTTAAGCCATTTATCTAATCCTAAGTTAGTGCTAGAGAAAGGAGACATAGTAAACTCATCAAAAGTACAACGACATCTTTTACAAATATATCTTTGTCTACCTCTAATCTTACCATTTTTATTAACATCCTTACATTGACATTTAGGACATTCGTATCCTTTAGAAAATCTACTTTCCTTAATATTATCCTTGATTTCATCACAACTAAATAAAGCACTTAAAACTCCTTGTGCTACTGAAATTAAGTCTCTAAGTTCTTCTTTATTCAAATTTTTAACTATGGCTTTTATATCTGCTTTTTGCATAATATAAGTAATCCTTTCTATATAATATGGTGAAGTATAGTTTCTAGCTATATTATAACCTATTTTCTATATAATTAATCACACAATTGTCTAACATAGCCTAAAAATACTAAAAATATACAGTATATGTATAAGTTAGAAGGTGTAAGTGATAGTTGGGATATATCTAGAAGTAATAATATAAATTATAGTGATTTAGCACCAGGAACTTATACGTTAAAAATAAAAGCAAGAAGTTATAGTGGAAAAGTAAGTGATGAAAGTGCTGTAAAGTTTATTATAAAGCTTCCAATTTGGAAAAGTAAAGCAGCAATATTAATATATTTAATAATTATAACAATAGTTATATATAGAACAATTAATAGTGTAAAAAGACTTGATAATCTTGTAAAAAATAAAACTTTACAATTAACTAAGGAGATGGAGAAGAATGATAAATTATTGAAAAAAGTAATTGAGCTAGAAAAAAGAAAAAATAATTACTTTGTAAATTTATCTCATGAGCTTAGAACCCCTCTAAATGTGATTTCTTCTACAGAGCAACTTGTAACTGAACTTAATAAATCTAAAGATGGAATAGGAAAGAGTAAATTAAATGGATGTATGCAAGTAGTTAGAAGAAATACAAAGAGACTATTAAATCTAATAAATAATATAATAGATACAGCTAAAATAGAATCAGGATCATATCAATTAAATATAAGAGAACATGATATAGTATATATAGTTGAGGAAGCTACATTATCGTTAAAAGATTATATAGAAAGAAAGGGTATAGAGCTTATTATAGACCCTGAAATGGAAGAAAAGATAATTAAATGTGATGAGCATGAAATTGAAAGGTGTATAGTTAATTTAGTCAGTAATGCAGCTAAATTTACACCAGAGGATGGAACCATTGAAGTAACTATAGAAGATTTAGATGAAAAAGTAAAGATAATAGTAAAGGATACAGGAATTGGTATAGATAAAAAATACCATGACTCAATATTTAATAGATTTAATCAAGTTATTGACCAAGGTGCAGAATCTAAAGGTGGTAGTGGATTAGGTCTGACCATAACTAAGCAAATTATAGATATGCATGGTGGACAAATATCCGTTGAAAGTGAACTAGGAAAAGGATGTAAATTTATTATAATATTATAACAAAAATAGCTATCTTTATAGAGATAGCTATTTTTTTTCTATACTTATAGAGTAAGATGCGTTAAAAGTATCTTGTGATTTTAATTTATTAATAAATGCTTTATTCTTAAATATTTTATCAGAATTTATATTATCGCATAAACCGTACCAAGGTTCTATACATATAAAAGGTGCTATAGTATTTGTATCTTTATAGTATGGCGACCATATACCAACTAATGGAAAATCCTTAAATGATACATTTATAAAGTAATCCTCTTTTTTAGATTTTAAACTTATTTCATCTATATTTGTATATATGATAGCATCATTTTTAAATACATCATTAGATAAATCTAATCTATCTAATGTATCTACTTTAGTATATTTATCATTAAAAGGTCCTTTTAAAGAAATATTTTCTATATTGTTTCTAGAATTAAACTTTAAGTAATAATCTTCTACATTAGATTGAATATTAAATGCAGGATGAGCGCCTATAGAAAAATATATGTCATTAGAATCAGTATTTTTAACTTCCCAATAAATATTAACATTATTATTTATTAATTTATATGTAATAATAAGTTCAAACGAATAAGGATAATATTTTTTAGTATCTTCATTTGAAGTTAATTTATAAGATATAGAATTATCTGCAGTATCAACTAAATTAAAATTCATATCTCTAGCAAAACCATGTTGAGTCATATTATAAACTTTGTTATCTATAATTGTTTCGTTATCTTTAAGTCGTCCTACAATAGGAAATAGGATTGGAGAATGTCTACCCAAATACTTAGAATCGCCATTCCATAAAATTTCATTATTTAGAGCCTTTGAGAATATTCTAGTTAATTCTGCACCAGCTTTACTAGTTTCTATTATTAAAAAATCATTTTCTAATTTATTCATAGTAATCCCCCCTATGTAAGATTATACATATAGTTTGTATAATATAAAAGATAATTAATTTATATAATAGAAAAATTTAACAAACTTATTAATATATAAATTAATTATTTTAGACATATTGAGAGAATATAATAATAAAAATATGTAAATTCCAAATAATATTTTTAATTTAAATTAAATCTATTGAAAAAATAATAAATTATTGGTAGGATTAAATTTAGTTAATATAGAAAGAAGGTATTACTATGGAAGAAATATATAGATTAATAGAAGAAAAAATAAAAGCTTCAGGATACTTAGGATATGCAAGTGGTGAAGAGATATATGATGAGATATGTGATGAAATAGAAGAAAAAGAAAATGGAAGTTATATATTTATGTCTAAAAAGGAAGATGACGTATTTTTTGAATTTAAGATAGATGTTATGGATGAGAACTTTAATTTATCTTATATAGATATAAATACTCCTGAAAAAAAATACCATGTAGATTTTGACGCATAATAAAAAGTCATATTATAAGCTTTAAGTTTATAATATGACTTTTTACTTTAATGTATATTTAATACTTATATTCTTTTATATTTGTTGTGCAACATTTATTATCAACTTGTTGACTACTTATTATTCTATATTTAGAGAAATTAAGGCTTAAAGTATTAATCATTACTCATGTAAATAAATATTAGTTTTGTTTTCGATATCATATATGGCTTTTTGATTGCAGTATTTACCTATATTTATAGCCTTTTCTCTGTTATTTTCAACGATTGATATATCTAAATAAAATTTATTATCCTTAAACCATCCACCTAAATACAATATATATATTTCATTAAATATTATTATAGTATTATTTTTTTCAACATAGTCTATAACTGGCTTTAAATTCATATTAATCTTTATTAGAGGGGTAATACTAACTATAAAACCAAAGCTAGGGATAATTAAATTATTATTCTTAGTAAATCTAATAGTAAAGTCTTTTTTATTATCTAAAAAGTAACTTATATACTTTAAATGATTAAAATTCACTATAAAATACCTCCGAATTTAATAATATATTTATATTTATCTTAAAGTTAGTAAATTATAAGATATTGATATAAAAAATATAATAAAGTAAAGGTATATTGATATTAAATATATCTTTGTAATATAGATGAATGAAATCTTGTTTAAAATATTATAATTATAAGAATATATAATATATATAATAAAAAGGAGAATGAATATGAATATACTAATTACTAATGACGATGGAATAAGAGCTGATGGAATTATAGAACTCGCTAAAGAACTTGCAAAAACTCATAATATATATGTAGTTGCACCAGATACTCAAAGAAGTGCAACAGGACATGCAATAACGATACATAATCCTATAATGGTAAATAAAGAATACATAGATGATAATATATCTGCATATTCAATATCAGGAACACCAGCAGATTGTGTAAAAATAGGAGTTGAGGCTTTATTCAAAGAGGTAAATATAGATATGGTTTTAAGTGGTATAAACAATGGACCAAATTTAGGAACTGATGTAATATACTCTGGAACTGTATCTGCTGCAATGGAAGGCTTTGTCCAAAATAAACCATCAATAGCATTTTCATTAAATGAGTTTAATGTATCAAAAGAAGTTTATAGCCAAGTTTCTAAACATGCATCAAAAATAGTAAATGATATTAAAGATAAGTTAAATATATTAAATGATTGCATATTAAATGTAAATATACCAAATGGAGAGGTTAAGGGAACTAAAATAACAAGACTTGGAGAAAGAAAATATGAAAATGTATTAGAAGAAAGAGTCAGCCCTCATGGGAAAAGATATTTTTGGATAGGTGGAAAAGTAAAAGAACTTGAACAAGAAAATGACAGTGATATAATTGTAATTGAAGAAGGATACATAACAATAACTCCAGTAAATATAGATATGACAAACAATAAAAAAATAGAAATATTAAAAAATGAATTACTATAGAGTTATAAAAAGTTTAGGGTTATTCCTAAACTTTTTAATTATTATAAAAGATGAAAGCATATACTTATAAAAATACTATTTAAAACTAGGGGTGATAATATGAATAATACTCTTATAATATATGACAATGCTAATACAAAAATAAATAATGTCTTAAATAAAATAAGTGAAGTAATAGTAGATTCAAAATTACATCAAGTAAGTGATGAACTTAAAAATATTGATAATTATTCAAATATAGCAGTAACTATTGCTATGGAAGATGAAAATAACTTTAAATTATATAAAAGTTTAAGGAATTACAATATAGATTTTACAAATAAGAAATTAATAATAATATGTATTGGAAGTACTAAACAAAATGTAATTAAGCATATAACTGAAGTACAAGAAATAACTAAAAAGTCAGATTTATATTATTACTTTATAAATATAAATGATGAAAAGTCAGAAAATGTAATGAATGCAGCCATTAATATAAAAAGATACATAGAAGAACCTAAAAAAGCATAAAAAGAGTTATTAAAGAATTAGATAAATAGTTATAGACGAGAATAACGCACAATAATTAGAAAATGATAAAAATGAACTTATAATAGTAACTTCAATAGAGTACACATATCAAGAGTCTATATTAAAATTTATATAATTTAAAGTGATGGATATTTAAAATGTTAAATATTCACATATAAATTTTAATATAATTAAAATAAGTCATAGTAAATATAAAATATTAAATTAGGAGGATAGATATGTTAATATTAACTACTGAAAGTGTACCAGGCAAAAAGATTAAAGAGGTAGTAGGATTAGTAAAGGGGAGCACTATAAGAGCAAAGCATATAGGAAAAGATATAGGAGCAGGGTTTAAGCAACTAGTTGGTGGGGAATTAACTGGATATGATGAAATGCTTACAGAAGCTAGAAAAATAGCTATAGGTAGAATGGTTGATGATGCAAAGAGTCAAGGCGCTAATGCTATTATAGGATTTAGATTAACTTCGGCTGCAGTTATGCAAGGTGCTGCTGAAATGTTAGCTTATGGTACAGGAGTTATATTAGAAGATGAGTAATGATGGATTTTTTATTATAAGTGCTATATTAGGTCTAGGTATTCCTGCTATAGTTGTAATTTCTAGTGTAATATTATTTATAGTGAAAATTATAGAAAGAATAAAAGAAAAGAAAAATGAAGATTTCGATAAGTATAATAAGTACTAAAATAAAAAATAGTATAAGAGATTTAGATTTCTTATACTATTTTTTACGTATTAAGGAAACTATGATATAAAATTTTTTATACGTATAATTATGTTTTAAATTTTTATAATATGGAAATCATAATTGTATTAAATTTAAATTATATTAAAGGAGATTATAAGTATGAATTATGATGTTGTAATTATAGGTGCAGGTCCATCCGGAATTGCAGCAGGGCACAATATTATAAATAACAAATTATCTTGTTGTATAATTGATAAGCAAGTGTTTCCAAGGAATAAGCTTTGTGCAGGTGGAGTAACACAAAAGACCTTTGAATTATTAAAAAGCTTAAATTTAGGTCAAGAGTTTAAGGGTGAAAATACTATAGTTAGTAAGAGTGTAAGTATATATTTAAAAGATAAGTACATAACAGATATAGAATGTAAAGGTAATACATATTTGGTAGATAGATTTGAATTTGATGAGTATTTAGTAAGGGCTTACGAAAAGAAGGGTGGAAAGTTATTAGAAAATACTAAAATAAAAAATATTGATACAGAAAATAATATTATAACTTTATACGATAATCAAAATATAAAATTTAAATATATAATAGGAGCAGATGGGGCAGTAGGTATTACGCGTTCTTTAGTTGATAAAGATATAAAGCCTAATGGGTTTTGTTTGCAAGTAGATGTAGATAAAATAAATACAAACTATAATAGTGATAAAATGTCTATGTACTATGGTGTACTTCCTTATGGTTACGGTTGGATATTTCCTAAAAAGAACCATCTAAGTGTTGGATTCATAGGTGAGTATGATAAAAAGATAGACTATAAATGTGAATTTGAAAAATTTTTAAGTAGTGTAGGTATTAATTGTGATAGAAGTGAGTTTAAAGGTGCATTTATACCATTTGGACAATATCTAAATAAACCTATAAATCAAGACAAAAATTTACTGCTAGTAGGTGATGCTGCTGGATTTGTAGACCCAATAACAGGAGAAGGAATATACTTTGCCGTTTTATCTGGTCTAAAAGCTTCAGAAACAATTGTTAAAGCTATAAAAAATGAAGATATAAATATTATAGATGAATATACTTATGAAGTTTATAATATTACTAATAGTATAAAAAAAGGAAGTAAACTAAAAAAAGTAATATATAACTACAAAAATCCAATATTTAATTCTATGAAAAATAAAAAAATAGGAAGCTTTATGTTCAATGATTGTGTATACAATTCTAATTATGACATACTAAAAACTTTAAACAATAAAAGACTGTAGATAATTAACTATCTACAGTTTTTTATTAACAGTTACAAACATAGGTAAAGCCATCACTTCCAATGATATATATAACACATTTATTTTTATTTTCTAAAGCTAGATAATGATTATTATATGGAACTAAATATTCAAAAGTTAAACCATTATCATAAGTTATAAGAATTGTTTTTACAAAATCAGAGCTTAAATCTAGATAAGTATCATTAACTAAAACTGAATATAAATTTTCTTTATTATTTTTTAATTCTAAACTAGCCTCTATTCGATTATTATTTATTTCAACTTCTTTATCGTGTATTATATACATAATATTGCTTCCTCTATGCCAAGCACTTTCAAATTCGCTAAGCTTATATCTTCTAGTTACTGATTCGTTGCTTTTACCAGCAGGATCATTTACAACTACATAATCAATACCATCTTTTTTCTCAAATCCGCGAACAACTAAAATATTACCAGCTGTGGTTATTGGAGCATTTTCTATGTAAGGATACTCTAAATTATTTATATCATTAGTATATTTCACACTTACAGCTACTGGATATTCGCTATATATTTCTCTTTTTAAGCTTTTTAAATTACCGTACTCAACAAAAGATTCATATCCAAGACTAGATGCAAAGGCAACATTAAATAACCAGTTACCAAAAGCCTCATAGTCATAATCAAAACAAGACCATGCAGTTTCTTCAACTATTAAGTTTTCATTTCTTCTATTAAGCAACATAGTTATACTTGTTGGACTACAAATAACACCTCCTATATTTTTATCTCTT
>OCIU01002308.1_pt1 | contig 11360 bp, 8 predicted proteins | sample 1538471 | NCBI WGS metagenome assembly OCIU01 (sample SAMN04571693, study PRJEB22368) | human gut metagenome | biome: human gut; material: stool | host: Homo sapiens | place: Luxembourg | collected 2012-06-01 | reverse complement strand
CTCGGTGGCCAAGATGCGTTACCGCGACTCGCAGGACGGTATTTCGAACACCTTCTCGATCGTGCCCAAATCGCTCGGCCCGACGGCCGGAGAGCGTATCGAGAACCTCGTGACGATGCTCGACGGCTATTTCACCAAGGGTGCACACCACCTGAACGTCAACGTACTGAACCGCGAGATGCTCGAAGACGCCATGGAGCACCCCGAGAAGTATCCGCAGCTGACGATCCGCGTCTCGGGCTACGCCGTGAACTTCACCAAGTTGAGCCGCGAACACCAGCTCGAAGTCATCAGCCGCAGCTTCCACGAAAGGATGTAACGGCTTGAAAAGCCGCTTTTAGGGGCGGGCGCAGGATTTGCATACCGGAACCCGGTTTGCGCCCGACCCCCCTTATTCAAAAACAAGGAACAATCATGCTTCGTGTACATTCTTACGAATCCATGGGAACATTCGACGGGCCGGGACTCCGGCTCGTCGTTTTCCTCCAAGGCTGCAATTTCCGCTGTCTCTACTGCGCCAACCCCGACACGATCGAGGCCGGAGCGGGCACATTGACCGACCCTGCGGAGATCCTGCGCATGGCCGTCGACCAGAAGCCCTTCTTCGGGCGGCGCGGCGGCGTGACCTTCTCGGGCGGGGAACCCACCTTCCAGGCCGCGGAACTCGTTCCGCTCGTAAAGTCGTTGAAGGAGGCCGGCATCCACGTCTGCATCGACTCGAACGGCGGGGTGTGGAACCCGGCCGTCGAGGAGCTGCTGGGGCTGGTCGACCTGGTGCTGCTGGACGTGAAGCAGGCCGATTCCGAACGCCACCGCGCCCTCACCGGACGCGAAAACGCGCAGACGCTCCGCACGGCCGCCTGGCTCGAAGCCCACGGAAAACCCTTCTGGCTACGCTACGTGCTGGTTCCGGGCATCAGCGACGCCGAAGCCGACATCCGTGCGCTGGGCGAACGCCTCGGCGGCTACAAGTCGGTCGAGCGGGTCGAACTGCTCCCCTACCACACCCTCGGAGTGCATAAGTACGAGGCGATGGGGCTGGAGTACAAACTCCGCGCCGCGGCCCTGCTGCGCGAATACTTCCCGACGGTGGTGGTCAACTGACCCGAAGGGGACGTCCGCCGGAGGGAGTGCGGACAACCAAAAATCCGGGACGCCGCGGCGAAAACGCACGGCGGTCCCGGATTTTTTTCGTACCTTCGCCGGAAATCCATTTCTGCGACAATGAAGAACCGACTTCCCGACCTGAACGTCCCGGCCCGCGAACGCATCGGCTGGGTGGACCTCCTGCGCGTGATCGCCTGCTTTCTGGTGGTCTTCTCCCACAGCTGCGACGCCTTCGTCGCCGTGTTCGACAGCGACCGCGCCACCTTCCTGCAAGGAGCGTTGGCAGGCAGTTTCGTCCGGGCCTGCGTGCCGCTGTTCGTGATGATGTCGGGCGTGCTGCTGCTGCCCGTGCGGACCGGAACGGGGGCTTTCTACCGCAAGCGGATCGGCCGCGTCCTCCTGGCGCTGGTCTTCTGGTCGCTGACGCTGCCCGTGCTCTACTACCTGTATATGCGCTACGTCGGGACCTCCAGTCCGTCGATCGACCCCGCGCTGTTCACCGGCGAAGCGACGCTGCACAAGATGTGGACCTTCGTCTTCAACTTCTGCTACGACACCACGCCGCTCTGGTATCTCTATATGCTGATAGGACTTTATCTGATCATGCCGCTGATCAGCCCGTGGCTCGAACGGGCCTCGCGGCGCGAGTTGCAGAGCGTCCTCGCGATCTGGGGCGTGACGCTGCTGCTGCCCTACGTGAAGATGCTGGCCCCGGCGCTCGGCTACACGGGCAATTACGGCAACACGGGGCTTTACGGCGTCTGCGACTGGAACGAGTTCGGCACGTTCCACTACGTCTCGGGCTTCGCCGGTTACCTCGTACTGGCCTTCTACCTCGTGAAATTCCCGCCCGCATGGAACTGGCGCAAGACATTGGGCATCTGCATCCCGACCTTCCTCGCCGGATACCTCGCCACGGGGCTGGGTTACGTGGTGATGCAGAAACATTTTCCGGGCAACTACGCCTACCTCGAAATCGTCTGGTATTTCGCCGGCATCAACGTCTTTATGATGACCGCCCCGGTCTTCATCCTCGTGCAGAAGGCCGCCGCACGGCCCCGCGCATGGCTCTCGCGGCTGGCGGGCGCGACGTTCGGCATCTACCTCTGCCACTTCATCTTCGTTCAGGCCGGCTACGACCTCGTGCAGCGGATTCCGGGACTTCCCGCGCTGGCGCGCATCGCGCTGATCGCCTGCGGGGCCTTCGCCGTGAGCTGGGCGGTGGTGCGGCTGATGCAGCGGTGGAGCGTGACGCGCCGGCTGGTGGAGTAATGCGCTACCAGCACTCGGCCTTGTCTTTCAATTCGGGAATCCGGTCTTTCGTGAAGACCGGATTTTTGATGCCCTGCCGCTTCTGGGCCGTGTAGTCGGCCAGCAGCAGGAAGGCCTGACGGCCCAGCAGCACGATCGCCGCCAGATTGCACAGCGTCATCAGCGCCATCGTCACATCGGCCAGGCTCCATGCCAGATCGAGCGTCGCCACGGATCCGAAGAGCACCATCGCGCTGACCAGCAGCCGGTAGAGCGTCAGCGCCCACGGCCGCGGAGTGATGAAGCGGATGTTGGCTTCGCCGTAGTAATAATTGCCGATGATCGACGAAAAGGCGAACAGGAAGATCGCCACGGCGACGACCCCCCCGCCCGCAGGACCGATCTCGCTCTCCAGAGCCGCCTGCGTCAGCTGAATGCCGTTGAGCGAAGCGTCGGGAACGCCCCCGAACAGGATGATGAAGGCCGTGCAGGTGCAGATGACGAGCGTATCGGTGAAGACCCCGAGGGTCTGGATAAGTCCCTGCTTCACGGGGTGCGAAACGTGGGCCGTGGCGGCGACGTTCGGGGCCGAACCCATACCGGCCTCGTTGCTGAAAAGTCCCCGCTTGATGCCCTGCATCAACGCCGCGCCGACCGCGCCGCCCAGCGTCTGCTCCCAGCCGAAAGCGTCGGCGACGATCAGTTCCAGCACTTCGGGCAGCCGCCCGAGGTTGAACAGCACGACGCCCAGCGCCAGCACGATGTACCCCAGCGCCATAATCGGGACGATCACGCCGCTGACACGCGCAATGCGCCGTATGCCTCCGAAGATGATGAGCAGCGTCAGCGCCGTGAGCACGACGCCCACCCACACATGATCGGCGCCGAAAGCTCCCTCCCACGCGGCGCAGATCGTGTTGCTCTGCACCGAGTTGAAGGCGAATCCGAAGGTCACGGAGATCAGCACGGCGAACAGCACGCCCATCCACCTCCGCCCGAGGCCGCGTTCCATGTAGTAGGCCGGACCGCCGATGAAAGAGTCCCTGCCGCGGCGTTTGTAAAGCTGTGCGAGGGTCGACTCGACGAAAGCGCTCGCGGCGCCCACAAGGGCGATGACCCACATCCAGAAGACCGCGCCGGGTCCCCCGACGACGATGGCCGTGGCGACGCCCGCGAGATTCCCCGTGCCGACGCGGCTGGCCAGCGACACGGCGAAAGCCTGGAACGACGAGACGTGCCGCTCGCCCTTCGGGCCGCTTCCGGCCGACTCGCCCAGCACGCGCATCATCTCGCCCAGCAGGCGGAACTGCACGCCCCGCGTGCGCAGGGTGAACCACACGGCACACCCCAAGAGCGCCGCGACCAGCACATAGGTCCACAGCACGTCGTTCACGCCGCCGATCCAACGGGAAAGAGTCTCCATCAGCATACTTTACACGATCCGACAGCAAAGTTAATGCTAAAACGCATTTTCCGCCGGACATTCGCCGGAAAGATGCGGCGCGGCACGAAAAAAACGCCCCGCCTGCGCAGGGGCGTCCGCCGTCACCGCGCCCGCAGGGTATACTCCCCGGCCCGCTCCGTAACGGCCTTCTGCAACTCCCCGAGGCCGACTTCCGGCCCGGAGTACTCCACGGCGGCCACCGGAGGGTCCAGCGTCACGACCGCCTTCACGCCGTCGAGGGCGTTCAGCGCATGTTCCACATGCATCCGGCAATGATTGCACGTCATGCCGTCCACGATAAATTCCTTTTTCATCTTTTCTTCGGTTTCAACCGGTTCGTCATGTTCACACTCATCGCCGATCCGCCGGCGTTTCAGCCGCAAGCTGTTGGCCACGACGCTCACGCTGCTCAAGGCCATGGCCGCCCCGCCGATCATCGGGTCGAGCAGAAACCCCCAGAGGGGATAGAGCGCCCCGGCCGCTACGGGAATGGCGACGAGGTTGTAAATGAAGGCCCAGAAGAGGTTCTGGCGAATCGTCCGCACGGTGAGCTGCGACAGCCGGATCATCTCCGGGATTTTCCGGAGGTCCGACGAGAGGATCGTCACCATCGCGGTATCCATCGCAATGTCGCTCCCCCGCCCCATGGCGACGCTCAAATCGGCCTGCGCGAGAGCCGCGCTGTCGTTGATCCCGTCGCCGGCCATGGCCACCGTCCGGCCTTCGGACTGCAACTGCCGGACGAATCCGGCCTTTTCGTGCGGCAGGACGCCCGCCCGGAAACGGGTGATCCCGGCTTTCCGGGCCGTTTCGCGCGCCGAACCGGCGTTGTCGCCCGTCAGCATCCAGACCGTGATTCCCAGCGCGTGCAGCCGGGCGACGGCCCCGGCCGACGAGGGTTTCAGCGCATCGGCAAGGGCGAGCACGGCGCGCGTCCGCTCCTCGTCGGCGAACCAAACCACGGTCTTCGCCTCCTGCATCCACCCTTCGGCCAGCCGTTGCAGGCGGGCGTCGGGCACGATGCCGTGGCGGGACAGCAGCGCGTCGTTCCCGGCATACCAGGTCCGCCCCTCCGCGACGCCCCGGACACCCTGTCCGGGAATGCTTTCGAACCCGGTCACGGGAACGTCCCGCTCCCCGCCGAGCGATTCGACGACGGCCTGCGAAAGCGGATGCCCCGAGCGTTTTTCGAGGCTGAACAGAATCCGCCGCGCCGTCTCCGGCCCTTCGGCCCACGCAGCGTCCACGACCGACGGACGGCCTTCGGTGAGCGTTCCGGTCTTGTCCAGCACCACGGTGTCGACCTTCCGGGCCACCTCCAGGCTCGCAGCGTCCTTGACGAGGATGCCCTGTCCGGCGCCCTTGCCGATCCCGACCATGAGGGCCGTGGGCGTCGCCAGACCCAGCGCACAGGGGCACGCGATAATCAGCACGGTCACCAGCGCCAGCAGCCCGCGGGTGAAGCCCTCCTCCGGCGCGAAGAGCATCCACGCCGCGAAGGTCAGCACGGCGAGGACGATGATGGCGGGAACGAAAACGCCGGCGATCCGGTCGACGGTCCGCTGCACGGGGGCCTTGCTGCCCTGCGCATCCCGCACCATGCGGATGATCCGGGCCAGCACCGTGTCCTGCCCCACCCTGTCGGCCCGGAAACGGAACGCACCGTTGCCATTCATCGTTCCGGCGAACACCGCCGCACCCTCCTGTTTGCAGACGGGGAGCGGTTCCCCGCTGAGCATGCTCTCGTCGACATACGACGCGCCTTCGGCCACCGTGCCGTCCACGGCGATGCGTTCGCCGGGATGCACGGCGACCAGATCCCCGGCGCGAAGCTCCGCAACGGGCACGGAGCGTTCGCCCGAAGGGGTGATCACCGTGACGGTTTTCGGTTGCAGGCCCATCAGTTTCGCGATGGCCGTCGTCGTGCCGCGCTTCGCCCGCTCCTCAAGCAGCCGCCCCAGCAGGATGAAGGCGACGATGACGGCCGCCGACTCGAAATAGACGTGCGGCTCGATGCCCCTCGACAGCCAGAATTCCGGGAAAAACAGGTTGAAAAGGCTGAACAGATAGGCGATTCCGGTACTGACGGCAACCAGCGTATCCATGTTGGCCGCCCCGTGGCGGAGCTGTTTCCAGGCGTTGACGAAGAACTCCCGTCCCAGTCCGAAAACGACCGGGGTGGAGAGCGCCCACACGGCGTATTTCACGGCCGGAGCGTCCATGAACAGCATGCCTCCGGCCACAATCGGAAGACAAAGCCCCGCCGCCCAAAGAGTCCGCCGTTTGAGCGCCCGGTAATGCGCCGCACGAACGTGCGCCGCCTCGTCCTCCGCCGGGCCTTCCGCGTCGGTCAGCAGGTCGTAACCGGCCGCCTGCACGGCCCGCTTCAGCGTCCCGGGAGAGCACTCCCCCGAACGGTAGTCCACCCGCGCCGTAGCGGAAGCGTAGTTCACATGCGCAGACTCGACGCCCGGCAGGCCGTTGAGCGCCTTATCGACCCGGACTGCGCACGAAGCGCAGCTCATGCCTGCGACCGGGAACGTATTCGTGATGATCTTACTCTTTTCCATGGGAACAAAGGTAAGGTCCCGACACGCTCCGGGTGTTACAGAATTATGGATATGATTTATACCTACACTTCATCCAGCGGTTTCAGGCCGCGTCCTTTCAGCCGGCGGAATTCAGTGGGCGACATCCCGGTCTGGGCGCGGAACTGGGCGCTGAGGTGCGCCACGCTCGAATAACGGAGTTTGTCGGCGATCTCGCTGACGGTCAGGTCGCCGTAGGCCAGCAGTTCCTTGACCCGCTCGATCCGCTGGGCGAGGAAGTATTTCTCGATGCTGATGCCGTTGACCTCCGAAAAGAGCTTGCTCAACGCACTGTAATCACGGTGGCAGCGTTCGCGCAGGTAATCCGACAGGTTGACTTTCGAGGCATCTTCGCTGTAATGCACCAATTCGATCACGGCCGTCCGGATCTGCTCGATGAGGCGCATCCGGCTGTCGTCGATCAGTTCGAACCCGTAGGCTTCGAGCAGTTTGCGGAACGCCTCCCGCTGCTCCCGGCCGGGCTTCTCCTGCACGACGACCGTTCCCAGTCCGACATCGAGGGGCGTGAACCCCGCTTTTTCGAGCAGCCGGGTGACGACCAGAATGCAGCGGTTGCAAACCATGTTTTTGATATAAAAGACGTTCTCCCGTTCCATAACCGCATTCGTTTTATCCGTAAATATAACACAAAAACGATTCCGTCCCGCCGACCGTCTTCCAGCCTTTCAGGTTCCGGCCGTTGAAAAGCGTCGGCCACGGGACCTGCGCTCCGACGAAGGTGCAGGGTCCCCAACAGTGCAAGAGTCTCTTTTTCCTATCAGTCGGGCAGTTTTGATCGTACGAATATAGTCTATTTTTTTCGGGTCTTCAGCCTGTTCCCCTGCAAAATTAACCTCTGACCCGCTCCGTATTCCGAAAAAGTTTCGTAACTTCGGCACAGCAAACCCATAGACGAAGCCATGAAACATGCGCACATCCTGCTGCTGCTCCCTTGCGGCATGCTGCCGCCGCTCGCCGGGGCGCAGCGCACGGAGCCGCCCGGCCGGTTCGACATCGCACCGGAATAACCACCCCGAAAACAAGCAAACCAACCAAAAACAACCATGAAGAAAACCGCAATCACCCTCTTTTTCCTGCTTCAGGCCGCGTGTCTGTTTTCGCAGATCCCCCGCCCGGAATATCCCCGCCCGCAGTTCGAGCGGACGGACTGGATCAACCTGAACGGCGAATGGACCTACACGTTCGATTTCGGCGCAAGCGGCCTGGAACGCGGCTACGCCGGCTCGAAGGGATTCGACGGCAAAATCATCGTGCCGTTCGCCCCGGAGAGCAAGCTCTCGGGCGTCGGCCACACGGACTTCATAGGCCGCATCTGGTACCAGCGTACGATCGACATTCCGGCAGACTGGTCGGGACGCAACGTGATGCTCAACTTCGGAGCCGTGTACTACACCTCCGAGGTGTATGTCGACGGCCGCTTCGTCGGACGCCACTTCGGAGGCAGCACGTCGTTCTCCTACGACATCACCGCATTCGTGAAGCCGGGCGGCAGCCACAGTCTGGTCGTCTTCGCCACGAGCGACCTGCGCAGCGGCAAACAGACTGCCGGCAAACAGTCGCTGCAATACGCCTCGCACAGTTGCGACTACACCCGCACGACAGGCATCTGGCAGACGGTGTGGATGGAGGCCGTGGCTCCCGAGGCCCTCGCACGCGTCCAAATGACGACCGACATCGACCAGCAGCAGCTGATCGTCGCCCCGCAGTTCTTCCGGGAAAGCCCGAACACGCTCCGGGTGACCCTTCGGGACGGCGGCAAGGTCGTCGGCACGCGGCAGGTCCGGGCGTCGAACAGCAGCGTCGTCGTCATCCCGGTCAAAAAGGCCCGGCTCTGGAGTCCCGAAGACCCGTTCCTCTACGACCTGACCTACGAGGTGGTCGCCCCCGACGGCCAGGTGCTCGACGCCGTGAAATCCTATGTCGGGATGCGCAAGGTCCACATCGAAGGCAACAAAATCTACCTCAACAACGAACCCTATTACCAGCGGCTGGTGCTCGACCAGGGTTTCTACCCCGACGGTATCTGGACCGCCCCGTCGGACGACGCCCTGCGCCGCGACATCGAGCTGGGACTGGCCGCCGGGTTCAACGGCGCACGCCTGCATCAGAAGGTTTTCGAGGAACGCTACTATTACTGGGCCGACAGACTCGGCTACATCACCTGGGGCGAAAGCCCCAGCTGGGGAATGGATGCCAACGACGTGGAAACGGCCCGCAACTTCCTCTCCGAGTGGGCCGAATGCGTGGTCCGCGACCGGAACCACCCCTCGCTGCTGACGTGGACGCCGATGAACGAGGAGTGGTGGCCCGACAACACGCAGTTCCCGCGCTTCGCCTCCGACGTCTACGACCTGACGGGGCGCCTCGACCCGACGCGCCCCGTCAACACCGTCAGCGGCGGCGCCGTCGTCAGGACCGACATCTGGGCCGTCCACAATTACGAGCAGAACCCGGCCAAACTGAAAGAGAAAATCTTCAGCGACGGCACGTTCTTCCATCCCCGCCTGCGGACGACCCGCGACCAGACGCGCAACATCGGATTCAACGAGGTGAAGGCGACCGCAAACTACGCCTGGCCGCAGTACGATGGCTCGTGCCCCTACCTGGTCGATGAATTCGGCGGCATCAAATGGGTGAAGGACCAGGAGAAGCAGGCCACGGATTCCCAGACCGAATCGTGGGGTTACGGACAGGCGCCCCGTACGCTCGAAGAGTTCTACACGCGGCTCGAAGGCCAGGTAGACGCGCTGCTCTCGCTCTCCGGACAGGTGTGGGGCTATTGCTACACCCAGCTCACGGACGTGGAACAGGAACAGAACGGCATCTATTGCTACGACCGCTCGGCCAAGTTCGACATGGACCGGATCAAGGCCATTTTCAGCAAACGCCCGGAACATCCCGCCCGATAACGCGCCGGACAGCCGCCCGCCCGAATGAAGCGCACCCCGAAAATCCGGAAAAGGATTTCGGGGTGCGCTTTTTATCCGGTTCGTCATCGTCCGCCCGCGGCAGAGCCTCGTGCGCGAATGCGCCCGGGAACAGAAGGCGTCGCTGAATTTCCATTCGCGTGTTTTCCCGGTTTCAGAGTCTCGATATAAAGTATTCCTGCATATTCCAACGATATGCCCTTGATGAACGCTGCAATTGGGGATGCTTCATGTCGGTGCGTCGCACGGCGAGTGGCGGACGGTCCGACATGCGACCTTCTGTTTTCGGCACCATGAACTCCCGAAGGCAAAAAGCCACAGCGCCGGCACACTCCGCAATAGCAACCGACGGTTTTTAAATTATTCACGAAATATAAAAAAAGTCTCCACGGAGTACGCGGAGACAATAGGTTGAAAACCTTCGGCATATAGCCTTATTGTGATAAGATGTAGAATTCTTACACCACAAATATATAAAAAAAACTTTAGTTGTGGTTTGATGTAGAATTTCGATAAGATACAACTAATTGTCCGATGTTGTGGCTGCTTCGTTTGTTGTGGTTTGATGTAGAATTTCGATAAGATACAACCGGCCGTTCTTAACGGCAGCGCGATCTGTAGTTGTGGTTTGATGTAGAATTTCGATAAGATACAACAACGGCACAGCTTTTACGCGTGCGTCCGGCGTTGTGGTTTGATGTAGAATTTCGATAAGATACAACTACAACCTACAAACTAAACATTTCGTACAAGTTGTGGTTTGATGTAGAATTTCGATAAGATACAACCAAAACAGGGGAAACTGCGTTTACGAGAACGTTGTGGTTTGATGTAGAATTTCGATAAGATACAACTAGTCCATTTTCGAAGCTGGTATGAACACGTTGTGGTTTGATGTAGAATTTCGATAAGATACAACAAGGCGGGAGCAAAAGCGCTTCGAGGACCAGTTGTGGTTTGATGTAGAATTTCGATAAGATACAACGGAATGTAAAGTAAATTGTATACATTTGCAGTTGTGGTTTGATGTAGAATTTCGATAAGATACAACGGAATGTAAAGTAAATTGTATACATTTGCAGTTGTGGTTTGATGTAGAATTTCGATAAGATACAACATCTCTTGATCTGTCTTGTCAGTCCAGATGTTGTGGTTTGATGTAGAATTTCGATAAGATACAACTCTGATAGCGGGCAAAAACCTTCGAAGGGTGTTGTGGTTTGATGTAGAATTTCGATAAGATACAACATAAAGTAAATTGTATACATTTGCAGTGTGTTGTGGTTTGATGTAGAATTTCAATAAGATACAACCGGCAGTATTGGAATGCTGCATAATTGCAACTGTTGTTTACATTACCCTTTTGACTCAAGAAGATTTCAAACTCCCTTAAATACGTCAAATCCAATTCATCAAAACGCATATTGACCGAGCGGAATTGCGACACAAGGACCAACGTTACCTTATGTTTGCTGGCGGAACTGTACTTTTCGACTTTTTCCAAGCGTTCGATAATCTGTTTGAAGTACTCCCCGACCGTGCAGTTGATTCGTTTGCCGTTCTGTTCAAACAGCGTATCGAATGTAACGGGAATTTCCAGCACCTCCAACTTTTTGATTTTCCTCTCGTATTCACGTATCTTGGAGGTTATTTGAAACTGTATTTCTGCTCTATCGGGGCAGTCGGCGGTAGGTTGTTGCTTGTCGAAATCCCAATGCACCAAAGCTTCCGAAATGCCCAGACCGACGAACTTACGGCGGCGGTCATGGGTAAAGACAAGAGCAAGAGGGGCTAAACGGTTTCTGTTGATAGCGTCTCTGCGACATACGACGTTGATTGTCATAATCTTTACGGATTACGCAAGCAACAAAATGCAATACGTGTATTACACGATTTTATGTATCACACTCTGTATCACAAACGGCGATTTCAGGGCATTTTGTGTTACACAACAGACATCTGTAACACACGGCAGAAAAAGAAAAATGGTTGATAATCGACTGATTATCAACCATTTACCGA
>OCIU01002301.1_pt1 | contig 11374 bp, 9 predicted proteins | sample 1538471 | NCBI WGS metagenome assembly OCIU01 (sample SAMN04571693, study PRJEB22368) | human gut metagenome | biome: human gut; material: stool | host: Homo sapiens | place: Luxembourg | collected 2012-06-01 | reverse complement strand
GGAGCCGTAACCTCCCGTTGCATAGGGCAGGTTTTTCTCGAATAAAATATCTTTGGTGTCTGTCCGATACCAGTCGAACGCCACGTTCAGTCTGTCACTGAATAATCCCAAGTCGAATCCCAGATCTGTCATATAAGATTTTTCCCATCCCAGACTCTTGTTGGCGATGGATTGGGAATAACCGCTATAAGGGACTCCTACATCTTGAAATCCGATAATGCCTGTGCGGCTGTAATCTAATGTGGCGTATTCTGAAGCACCGGCATTACCGGTGACACCGTAACTGGCGCGTAATTTCAGATTGGAAACAGCTTTTACATTCTGCATGAAGGGTTCATCACTGATGCGCCAGGCAATAGCTCCTGCGGGGAACATATCCCACTTGTTTCCATCTGCCAAGATGGATGAACCGTCCCAGCGGCTGCTTAATGTCAATAGGTAACGTCCTTTATAGCTATAGTTGATACGGGCGACATAGGACATTTTTTGGCTACCTACATAAGAAGAAGAAACTGTGGGTGTACCGGTTGCAGCACCTAAATTATGGTATAGATAAGAATCCGTATCAAATTTGTTGGCAGTGGCGGTCGCTTTTTCTTTTTGGTCTTTTGACCATTCAGTGACTCCGGTTATTGTGAAATCGTGATCCTCTTTTATTTTGAAGTTATATGTCAGGATATTCTGCCATTTATAATTATAAGTGAAGGTGTTTGGGATAGTGGCCTGAACTAGTCCGCTTTCTAGTCCCTGATATGATTTTGTGCCGGTATACTTACTTTCTTTCATATTCCGGAAATATCCGCCAAGCAGACTCTTGAATGAAAGTCCCTTTAACGGGGTCAATTCTACATAAATCTGTGGGGCTACGCTCAATGTCTTTACATTATTTACATATTGGTCTTCTCCCATATCGGCCAGCGGATTCATGTTGCCGTCTCCCAACGGGTAGTCTACCAGATTGCCGTCTTCATCATAAGGAGTACCCAATGGCGGCATACAGAGAATACGGTTCCATATACGGCTGTAACGCTTGTCATTTTCAGAATACATGGCATATAGGTTTAGTCCGTATTTTACCATTTCATTGGCTTTAAAATCTATTTTGGCACGTGCCGAGTAGCGTTCCAGTTCGTCTCCTTTCAATAATCCTTCCAAATTGTAATATCCTAAAGAAAAATAAGAGGTGACCCGGTCATTAGAATAAGATGTGCTTAGATTGTAGCTATTGGTGATACCGGTTTGTGAAGCTAAATCAAACCAGTCCACCCATTGATTGTTGTCTATATATTTTTGCATATAGCTGGGAAAAAGATTCCCGTCATCGGCCGGGCTGTTCCAGGCACCTACCGTTCTTTGTGCTTCTCTGCGGAAATTAATGTAATCCTCTCCACGATTTACTTCGGGGAAGCTGGAGATGACATTCCAACCATAGTAGGCATCCAGATCAATGGAGAATTTATCTTTTTTAGGAGTTTTGGTGGTGATGATGATAACTCCATTTGCTCCGGCAGCACCATAAACAGCTGTAGAGGAGGCATCTTTCAGTACTTCAATAGAAGCGATATCATTCGGATTCAATTCATCGTAAGAGCCTTCCATTCCGTCAATGATGAATAACGGGCTATTGTCACCATTGATGGAGCGTGTGCCACGTAGGGTCATGTTCACTCCGGAACCGGCTTCTCCGCTACTGCGAGTGATATCCAAACCTGCCACCTGTCCTTGAATAGCTTCTAGTACATTGCTGGTTGGCATTCGGACAATATCCTCACTTTTTACGGAAGCAACAGCTCCAGTCAAATCTCTTTTTTTTACAGTACCGTATCCTATCACCACCACTTCATCCAATGTCTGGGTATCAGGCTGCATTTTGATATTCAATTGTGTGTTTTTGCCAATGGTTATTTCCTGGGTTTTATATCCTATATAGGATATTTCGAGAACATTTTTTCCGGCAGGAACTTCCAGTGCATAATTCCCGTCAAAATCCGTGATGGTTCCTATGGTGCTTGCACCTTTGATTATGACGGATACCCCGATTAAAGGTTCATTGTTCTCATCAATAATTTGACCTTTGATGGTACGTCCTTGCAGGATCGATTGAACCGATTCATTTTTCACTATGTTACTTGACTTTGCATGCGAATAGGCAACCGGTATGCATAGGACTATTGACAATCCTAAAATAAGGGGACTACGCATAAGGCTGCTTTCCCGGTTTTGTTTTGGATTTTTCTTCATGTTTTTCATTTTTGCTTCTTTATTAATTCACTATTTGTTTTTAAAGGTTGATTGTTATATCAAGTTGTTGAATCAGTTTGGTTTCAATCGTAAACTTATTATGTTAGATTAAATCTTTTGTTTTCTTTCTTTTTTTCATGTTTCTGCCTTTTAATACTTTGGAGATTTGTTTGTGTTTTTTGTTTTATTTCTTTATTCTTGCTATTTTATGATTTTATATTTATAAATATTAAAATGATTTCTTTATTTTATTTTTAGTGCACTGTTTGTGTTATAATTATCTTGTAGGTGCAAAAATATACGAAAGTAATCGAAAATAAAAGTGAATATGCTATGTTGTTGAACATATCTATATCAAATTCTATTTTATTGTTTTATTATAGCTGAAATCTGGTGTTGGAAATATTAAGATAAAAAAGTCCCCGGATAAGAAAGGCGTTCTTATCCGGGGACTTTTTTAAATATTATAAGATGTATTCTTTATCGGTTTTTATACATTCTTTCATAATACTTTTGGTAATCGCCACTTGTTACATTTTCCACCCATGCTTGATTTTCCAGATACCATTGGATTGTCTTTACAATACCGGTTTCGAATTTTGTTTCAGGATACCATCCTAATTCATTAGTGATTTTGGTAGGATCGATAGCATAACGTTGGTCATGTCCCAAACGGTCTTTGACAAAGGTGATTAATGATTCGTTAATCCAGTCGATAGAAATCTCACCTTTATCGTTCAACTCTTTTTTCTTCAAGATTTTGCGATATTCGGGAGTTTCCGTCATCATCCGGTGAATAGTGGCTATGGTAAGTTTTACTATCTCTATGTTTTCTTTCTCATTGTGTCCGCCTACATTATATACTTCCCCTTCGCGACCCTTGCGCAGAACCAAATCGATGGCTTTGCAATGGTCTTCTACATATAACCAGTCGCGTACATTCTTTCCGTCACCATATACGGGAAGTTTCTTTCCTTCCAAAATGTTTTTAATGATTAGTGGAATCAGTTTTTCAGGAAAATGGTACGGACCGTAATTATTGGAACAGCGGGTAATGGTTACCGGCATTTTGTAAGTATCACGATAAGCCATGACAATCATATCAGCGCTTGTCTTGGAGGCACTATATGGGCTGTGCGGACATAAAGGAGTTGTTTCAGTAAAGAAACCTTCTGCTCCCAGGCTACCGTATACCTCATCTGTAGATACCTGGTGGTAACGTACATCTTTGCGCCAGGTGGGATAACCATTCTCATCTTTTCCCGTCACCCAGGCACGGCGGGCCGCATCCAGCAGGTTTTGGGTTCCCAAAATATTAGTTTGCAGAAACAATTGTGGGTTTTCAATACTGCGGTCTACATGGCTTTCTGCTGCAAAATTCACGATGTAGTCAAACTTGTATTCTGAGAATAGTTGGTCTGCCAAATCACGGTCGCATATATCTCCTTTTACGAAGAAACAACGTTCATTATCAATGTCTGATGCAATAGTTCCCAGATTGCCGGCATAAGTCAAGGCATCCAGTACCACCACCCTGATGTCGTCATGTTTGGCCAGGATGTATTTTAAATAGTTGGCTCCGATAAATCCGGCAGCTCCTGTAACGAGATAAGTCTTCATATTGTTTTTGATATTAGTGCGTGCAAAGTTCGGAAAGATTTTTTAATCTTACAACTTATCCGCCAGTTCTATTACTTCTAAATCTTTAAATTCTCCATTATCGATACAAAAACGTACCAATGTTCTCACTTTATGAAATCCGGAAATACCTGCTGCTCCCGGGTTGATGTGTAACATATCCAGTGTCTTGTCATATTTCACCTTTAATATATGCGAATGTCCGCTGATAAAAAGCTGGGGAGGTTTCACCAGCAGGCTGCCGCGGATGGAAGGATCATAGTTGCCCGGATATCCGCCTATATGCTTTATCAACACCTCGGCACCATCTACGGTGAAGCGGTTGGTTTGAGGATAAAGTCTGCGTATGTCCTGCCCGTCAATATTTCCATATACAGCCCGGAAGGGGCGGAAAGCGGACAGTTTCCGGGCGACTTCCACCGAGCCGATGTCTCCGGCGTGCCATATTTCATCACAATTCTCAAAGTATTTCAAGTATTTGTCATCCCAAAATGCATGAGTATCCGATAATAATCCGATTCTTGTCATAGTTTTTTTGTTTATTATCGACAAAGGTACTATATTTGGAACAAATCTAAGCATAATATGGAGAGCAAATATCATTATTTCAAGCGTGATATCAGTTGGTTGTCTTTCAACTATCGCGTGTTGTTGGAGGCGGATGACGACTCCCTTCCGTTGTATGAACGGATTAACTTTATCTCTATATATTCTTCTAATCTGGAGGAATTCTACAAGATTCGTGTAGCGGAACATAAAGCCATCGCTTCCGGTGGCCAAAGTGATGATATGACACAGGAAGAAGCCAGACACCTGATACATCAGATAACCGAAGCTGTCAATAGCCAGATGGAAGACCGTATCCGCATTTATGAGCATAAGATTGTTCCGGCTTTGCGCAGGCATCATATTATTTTTTATCAAAGTAAACAGGAGGTAGAGCCTTTTCATCAGGAGTTTATCAGTAATTTCTTTAAGGAAGAAATTTTTCCCTATCTTCAACCTGTTCCGGTATGCAAGAATCGAATCAAGACTTTTTTACGTGACAACCGTTTGTATCTGTCGGTACGCGTGACGCGCAAAGACACGGGGGAAAAGGAATACTATATTATCAAATTGCCTTATAGCAAAGTTCCCCGTTTCATAGAACTTCCCCGACAGGGAGAAAACTTTTACCTGATGTATATGGAAGATATTATAAAGGCGAATATCAACCGTATGTTTCCGGGCTATGATTTGGATTGCAGTTATTGTTGCAAGATATCTCGTGACGCCGATATTTTCGTGGATGATGCAACCAGTTCCGAAGTTATGGTGGAACAGTTGCGTAAAAAGGTGAAAAAGCGTAAAATAGGTGCTGTATGCCGTTTTGTCTATGACCGCAAGATGCCTGCGGATTATCTGGAGTTTCTGGTCGATGCATTTGGCATCAATCGTGATGATTTGGTTCCGGGAGACAAACACTTGAACTTGGAGGATTTGGCTCATCTGCCTAATCCCAGTAAGGAACTTTGTACCCAATTGAAACCTCGTCCCATGACATTGAATTGTTTGGATGAGAAAGAATCCATATTCCGTTATGTGAGCAAGAAGGATTTGATGTTGCATTTCCCTTATCATTCTTTTGAACATTTCATCCATTTCCTGTATGAGGCCGTTCATGATCCGTCCTGTAAGGAGATCATGATTACCCAATATAGGGTGGCGGAAAACTCGGTTGTTATCAATACGCTGATTGCTGCTGCGCAGAATGGTAAAAAAGTAACTGTTTTTGTAGAACTTAAGGCCCGTTTTGACGAAGAAAACAATTTGGCTACCGCCGAGATGATGAAGCGGGCGGGGATACATATTATTTTCAGTATACCGGGATTGAAAGTGCATGCCAAGGTGGCACTTGTACTGCGGTATAACAAAGAGGGAAAACAGACTCGCAGCTATGCTTATATCAGTACCGGAAATTTCAATGAGAAGACTGCCCGGATATATGCTGATTCCGGTTTGTTCACTTCCAACGAGATTATTGTGAATGATCTGTATACTTTATTCCGGGTATTACAGAAAGAAGTGACTGAACCCAAATTCAAGCGTTTGTTGGTAGCCCGTTTTAATCTGCTGCCGGAACTGAGAAGACGTATCGGATATGAGATAAATATGGCAAAGGCGGGAAAAGAAGCGCGGATTATCTTAAAAATGAATGCGCTGCAAGATCCTGCCATGATAGATGAATTATATAAGGCTAGTGAGGCAGGAGTGAAAATAGACTTGATAGTACGTGGTATCTGCTGCTTGATTCCCAATCAGCCTTATAGCAGAAATATCCGTATCACTCGCATTGTGGACAGCTTTTTGGAACATGCCCGGGTGTGGTATTTCCACCATGGAGGAAAACCGCTTCTGTTCATGGGTTCGCCGGATTGGATGAGGCGCAACCTGTACCGGCGTATAGAGGCCGTTACCCCCATTCTTGACGAAGATCTGAAACAACAACTGATAGATATGCTGGCTATTCAGTTGAAAGATAACAGAAAAGCCGGTTGGGTGGATGAAAATCTGAATAATGTGTTGAAAAGGAATCCGGAAGAAGAACCGGTACGGGCGCAATATGCTTTTTATGAATACTTGAAGGGGAAGAATAAATGAAGAATATGAAATAACATATTTTATCTTATTTGAAATGATTATCCGCAATCATACCACCGGATGATAAATGGGAGTTAATGGATGGAACGCGGATTTATTTCGTTCTATAAATTAAAATTGGAACACAAATGATACAAATTAATAACAGTACAGCATGGGTATAAACCTGCCGGAGGTTAGATTTGTGTCATTTGCGTTCCGGTTTAACCGATAAATAATTGATATTGTTATGAAAAAATTATATATAACTTTCTGCCTCTTACTGGTTTCTCTTTGCATACATGCACAGATGATTAGTGGAATAATAGTGGATGAAAAAAACAGCCGCTAGAGTTTGCCAATATAGTGTTGTTTTCTTTGCCTGATTTTACTTTTTTACAAGGTACTATCAGTGATCAAACCGGAGCTTTTAATATAAAATCAAATGAAACAAAAGGAGTATTACCAATTTCTTCAGTTGGCTATTCCACTATTCTCCTACCTTGCACTAGTTCAAATATGGGAACAATACAACTATATTCAGATGCGCAACTATTATACTCTCGTCCATATTATGCTCAGTTGCGAAGTAATGTAATGTATATTAATCGGTATACATATGAGGGTGGTAATCCATTTTTATTACCTTCTTTATCTCATAATATAACTTTAGGAACAACTTATAAATGGGTATACTTATCAGCCGGATATCAATATGTTAAAGATGCGATTATTTCTTTTAGTGGAGCTTATTCAGAAGATGATCCTACGATTGCTTTAATTAATATGATTAATGCACCAGACTATGATAAGATTTTTGCCTCGCTGGTTTTATCACCTACTATGGGGCTTTGGTCTCCACAGAACAAAAGAATCGTATGTAATAAAAAACTTAGTTTGACGGCTAAGGGGTTCAATCTGCCCCTATGGAATAATTGGACTTGGCTTACTCCATTCATTTCCGTCTTAGCTGTGTTACCATTTCCCTGAACCAGGGATAATTTAGCCAGATATATTCATACCAGCGGTTCAGTCTTCTTTTCCATTTCCTACTCCACGGATACAACTCCCACCATTTTAGTTGAAAATCCGTTTTCTGCATAAATTCGTGGGTGGGAAACAGAGTAAGAGTTATTCCTCTTATCCATAATGTTTTCATTTGGTTTTCCCAATATTGCATAGGGCCGAATCCCGGCTCCCAAATAATGAAGCGGCCTTCATGAATGCCATAACAAACCACATATCCCGGTACTTCGAAATCATTGATGGCAAAAAGTATGGCAGGAAATTTTCTGGTGGACAATTGTTCCATGTTTTGCAAGCAGATTTCCGCTTCCATTCCTGCACGTATAGCTGCCTGTTTCATACCCATCAACGTATATTTTCCATCTACTTTACACCATTCGGCTAGTGTGCGTGCATCTTGTTGACCGCCATAGTATTTCATGACAGTGAGCAGACAGGCCACTTCCATGGGACATTCGTCACTGGAACGGACAAATGATTTTTTTATTCTGTCAAGTTCGTCTTCAGTCATAACTTAATTTATTTTTCATGGCAGGAGCAAAACAGCAACGCGGATCGGGAAAATCCCAACAATCCTTTCCATAAGCTTTTATGATATCACTCCAGCAACGGTTCTGATAACTGAAACAGTCTTCAAAAAGACGGCATTCCCTGCATGGACTCTCTTTGTTGATATCCTGACGTGACAAGGAACAAAGGTGCAAGGCTTGAGGGGAATGCCAGACTTCTTTCAGACTTTGTGTGGTTACATTTCCTATGATAAATTGTGGATGCCAGTAAAGTTGCTCGCATACAGTCACTTTGCCATCAGGCAATATAAACATATGAGTGGTCAATGCAGAGCATTCGCTTCCTTTGAAACACCGGCTTCCACCCCAGGTATCTTGATAGTTTTTATCGGTTACTTCTTTCCCTAAAATCACGGGAAAGGAAACCTGTGTGAGAAGAGGGCGTATTTGGTTGAATACCTTTGTAATTTGCGCTTTAGTAGGTTTCAAATGCGAAAATACATTATACTCTTTGTATATGGAATTACTGGCGGGGATAATACGCCAGTCGCGTATATGCTTCAGATGAGATAATTCATGCAGTAATTCTGCCAAGACATTCATCTGGCAATTGTAGTTGGTCAGCACAGATGAAATCTGATAATTCAGTCCGCTGTCATCCAGTAATTGCAGGCCGTGAAGCATCTCTTTGGCATAATTTCCGTTTACTCCCAGTGAGGCGGTCAGTATTTCGGAATGAATGGCATCCAGTGAAATTTGAACAATTCCCTGATACCCTGTTTCCTGTACATCTTGCAACAGTTTTTGGGTTACAGGCATTTTGGTCGATATGAATTCGGGGGCAATACCCCGTTTTACCAATTCTTTTAATATGATTTTCCAGTCTTTATGCAGGAATATTTCACCACCTATCAGATTTACTTGTTGTACTTGCAGGTCTGAAGCTTCCTTGATCAGCTCCATCATGCGTTGGGTGGTGAGTGGGGATTTTATTTGCGTTGATGTATCTGCATAGCAATACTTACAATGCGTGACACATTGGTTGGTCAGCATGAATGTGAGGAGCAACGGACCGGAATACAGCCTTCTTGTAGTAAGATCCAGTTTTTTCCAGACAAAAGAATTTGCTTGCAGCCGGTCAAAACGCAATGCTTTGCCTGCCTTTTCCGCTTCAATCAATATACGTTTGGGAAAATAAATTTCTCCCTGCTGGGAGGAGGTATAAATGGGGGTCGGATTATCAATGAAGTCCGATACCCATTTGATCATCTCCTCCTTGCTCCGGCAGAAGAAGTCGCACAGCAGAGGGAGAGTTGTCTGCAAAGGTCTGTCATACGTGAAAAAACTCAGCATGACAGCTTGCAGCGGGTGAATAAAAGTATGCCAGTTCCGGGAGCAGTCGGTATCTGTCCCCGTACTGGAGAATAATGCGACCCTGTGAATATCATGTCTCAGATGATAATGAGGGTTCAGCACATATACTTTATTCATTTCCGGCATTCTCATCTTGTGTTTTTGTAGGATTGGTAAATCCGCCTGTATAGCATCCCAGGCCACATTTGGCCACTTCATTGTCATCTATACCGCCTTGTACGTCCATCAGTTCGTCCAAGTCCAGCACTTGTTCTTCATCTTCGGAATAGCGGGTGTATTCCGGTTGCTTGTTGTCGGGGTCTTCTTTTTTCATATTCTTCTTTGTTTAAGTTGGTTATTCTCTGTAGTGAAAAAAACGGTGTTACTCCGTGGTGGAAAACAATTCATACACGGGTGCGAAAATCCTGCTCAGTATGCTCCGGCTCGAAGTGATGATCTCCGCCCGGCCGGACATGTCTATTTCATATTTTATTTCCTTTCTGTTGGTTGTCACCAGTCCGTCCGGAAAGTCCACTTCCACGGCATAACTTTTATTGTAAGGCACAAAAGAGACGGAGGCGATTCTTCCCGGCAGTACGCCATACGAGTGGGTGGGGTATACTTTGTCACCCACGGCAATTTCCGCCACTTCGTCTTGTGAAAGAGTGATGTGCCCGAGGGGATTCCCCTGTTGCTTGGAGATAACGGTGCACAGGGTGTCTCCTTCATTTACCCGGGCGCTCATGCCCCATGTCTTTCCCCATACCACTATGCCGTCGTGATGGCTTTTGATGAGGTACTTCTTGTCCCACGTGCGGAGGCTGTTCACCATGTTTTCGTAAGCCAGTTCCAGCATCCGGAGGTTTTTGGCAGTCTCCATCCGGTGGTTTATATCCAGTTCAAAGAGTTCGCGTTTCACATTCAGCACCGCCATGGCATCTGCCTTACCGGTACTTTCCAGTATCCGGAGTTCTTCATCCAGGTATTTTTTCTTCTGCGGATAGATATCAAACTCCTGATACATCACGCACGTACGCACGGCTTGGGTGAACTGTTCGTAGGCGGAAGACATTTCACCCATGATGAGGTCAAAGGGATAGTCTTGCAGGTACTTGATGTCGTTGGTGCGGTAGTACCATTCTATTTTGGTCAGTACGCGGCAAAATGTTTGTACGTCTTCCAGTAGGGCAGTATTTTTCAGTATGCCCAGCGTGTCGTTCTTTTGTACAGGTGATTGGTTTTCCACAAAAAAGCGGTCTATCATTCCTGCCTGATTGGCAGTGATCCATTCCGCACTTCCCAAGTCATCAATGGTTATCGTTTTTCTTATTGTGTCAGGATACTTAAATAATGCCGTGCCTGCAATAAGAAAAACAATCAGTCCATATACGATGTAGCTTCCCGTATGGATCAACCATTCGGGCATATCTCCCAGCATATCATTGTTTTCGCGGCTATATACTTCTACCTTTTCCGGTCCGTCCGTATTAGGTTTATAGATTTCCTCCATACCTTATTGCTATTATTTTTTAATTCTCAATTCTCATTTTTTAATTTCCTAAGCGCTCAGTTCCAGCTGATTCTTCACCAGCCTGTAGTAATCACCCTGCCGGGCAATGAGTTCTTCGTGCGTGCCCCGTTCCGTTATCTCCCCTTCTTTCAGTACCACTATCTGGTCGGCATTCTTTACGGTGCTCAGGCGGTGCGCCACGATGACCACCGTTTTGTCCTTGAAGAATCTCTCCAGATTTTCCTGTATCACTTTCTCATTGTCCGTATCGAGCGCATTCGTCGCTTCATCAAAAAACAGGTAATCGGGATTACGGTAAATGGCGCGCGCTATCAGGATGCGCTGCTTCTGCCCTTGGCTCAATCCTTGCCCCGTGTTACCTATTTTGGTGTTATACTTTAAAGGCAAGGATTCGATGAACTCACGTATATTTGCCATCTCTACGGCATACAGCAGGCGTTCTTTGTCTATCATGCTG
>OCIU01002298.1_pt1 | contig 11394 bp, 7 predicted proteins | sample 1538471 | NCBI WGS metagenome assembly OCIU01 (sample SAMN04571693, study PRJEB22368) | human gut metagenome | biome: human gut; material: stool | host: Homo sapiens | place: Luxembourg | collected 2012-06-01 | reverse complement strand
GGCTATGCCGTCGTCATGGGCACCGTCCTGTCCCGGCTGGTCCCCTGGCTGGAGGCGGCCATAGCCTGGACTCTGAGCATCCTGTTCTGGCTGGTGTGCCTGGGCCTGTGGTGGGGCATGAGGGAGATCGGCCGCAAGGCCGGGCAGGAAAAGCCCTCCGCCAAGGCGGCGGGGGCCCTGGTGCTGTGGTATGGGGTGCTGATCCTCACCGGCCTGCTGGGCCAGACCTTGCAGGGACTGGCGGTGTGGCTGCTGCTGGCGCTGTATATCATCATCCTGCGGCAGCTGACCCGGCTGACCCGTGCCCTGGACAACTGCGGCTATGCGGTGGAGGCCGCGCCGGTGCGGCTGGATGGCCGGTGGCTGGCGGGGGGATATCTGGTGCTGGTGCTGGCGGCGGTGCTGCTGGGCCAGGCCCTGGGCCAAAGGCTTCCCATGGACTATAGGCCGCGGCAGGAGCCGTCTCAGACGGCCCAGGCCGTCCGGGACCGGCTGGAGGGGCTGAACCTGCCCCGGGAGCTGCTGGACGACCTGTCGGACGAGGACGTGCTGTCCCTGTCCGGTGTGACCCAGACGGTTTGGATGCAAGAGCCGGTGAAGAAGCCCCTCAGCGGCCAGACCATCCAGTTCTGGCGGGCGGCCCTGCTGACGCCCGGCGATAACGGGCCGGACCGCTGGGCCATCCTGACCTATTTCCGATATGAGGGCGATTCCTGGTCCGGGGACACCGACGGACTGTGGCTGGTGCCCCACTACCCTTATGATGCCTATGTGGAGGAAGCCCTCAGCGGGTATATCCTGTATGACGGGCCGGAGGGCACGATGGCCGCACCCATGCAGAGCCTGATCCGGCAGGAACAGGGACAGTATACCGACCGGCTGTGGCCGGATATTCCGTCCAGCGCCAGCTTGTACCTTTTTGCCGAGTGGTCCCTGCCCCGGAAGGGGGAAAATATCCGGGGCTATCTGCTGTACTGGCGGGAGACCGTGCCGCCGATGGAGGAGAATCCGGTGCGGATGATGGATCAGCCGTATCTGCACCGGCAGATGAAATGGCGGTATCCCTATGCCACGGCCCTGGACCAGCGGAGCATTCCGTATGCCACCCAGAACTTTGAGCCGGGACTATTCATCGTGTATCAGCAGGCGGACGGCACCGTCAGCGCGTATCTTGACTCCGCTGAGCGGGGCTCCATCTCCAAGCGCGGCACTCCCCCGGCGACGTAAAAAAATCCCCGGCTGCTATGCAGCCGGGGATTTTTTATCCTGTGATGGGGGTTACTTGGCTTCTCTTGCCCGGCGGGCGGCTTCCTCCCGCTGGCGGCAGATGTCGGCCCAGCTGGGGATCTTCTTCAGTTCCTCGTTCAGGTCCGCCAGGGCAGCGGGAATGTCGATGTTCTGGGGACAGACCCGGGCGCACTGGCCGCAGCCCACGCAGGCGGCGGGGCGCTTGTCCTCCGGCAAAGCCTCCACCCGCATGCCGGTGTTGAAGTTGGGGGAGAACTTGGCCTCGTTATACAGCTTCAGCAGCATGGGAATGTCCAGGCCCATGGGGCAGCCGTCGCAGCAGTAGCGGCAGGCGGTGCAGGGCACGGCGCCGTACATGCCCTTGGCGATGTCCAGCAGGACCTTCTCCTCCTGGTCCGTCAGGGGGCGGCGCTCTTCAAAGGTGCGGACGTTGTCCTCCATCTGGGCGGGGGTGGTCATGCCGCTGAGGATCATCTGGACCCCCTCCACCCCCTGGAGGAAGCGGAAGGCCCAGGCGGCGGTGGACTCCTCCGGCCGCAGGGCGTGGAGCTCGGACTCCGCCTCCGGCGTCAGGGAGGCCAGGCGGCCGCCCCGGACAGGCTCCATGACCCAGATAGGGATGCTGTACCGGCGCAGTAGCTCGCACTTGGCCTTGGCGTCCTGCATGGTCCAGTCCAGATAGTTCAGTTGAATCTGACAGAACTCCATGTCCTTGCCGCAGCCGGACAGGAAGTTCTCCAGCATTTCCACGCCGCCGTGGGAGGAGAAGCCCAGGTGGCGGATGCGGCCGTTCTTCTTCTGCTCCAGAAAATAGTCGATGATGCCCCAGCGGGGATCGGTATAGGTCTCCACGGACTTCTCATACACGTTGTGCAGCAGGTAGAAGTCGAAATATTCCACGCCGCACTTCTGGAGCTGCTCCTCAAAGATGGCAGCGGGGTCGTAGCTGTCGCTGATCTGGTGGCCGGGGTATTTGGTGGCCAGATAGAAGCTCTGGCGGTCATAGTCCTTCAGCACCCGGCCGATGACCCGCTCGGACATGCCGCCGTGGTAGGGATAGGCGGTGTCGAAATAGTTGACGCCGTGGTCCATGGCATAGCGGACCATGTCCGCCGTGGTTTTCCCGTCGATGTCCGCCGGGCCGCCGCCGGGAACCAGCGGCAGACGCATGGTGCCGAAGCCCAGCAGGGACAGCTTCTCTCCGTGAAAATCGGTGTAGATCATGTAAGGTTCCTCTCTATCGGATATATATGCGATATTATAGCATGTGGCGGTCTGGCTGCGCAAGAGGTCACTTCCCGGCGGACTCCATCCGCTGGCCGATGGTGCTGCCGCCCGACTGGTGCATGGTTTTCAGGATTTCCGCGATCTGGCCGGCGGCCTCGGACACCTGGCGGCCAAACTCCGCCGAGGACATCCGCATGGCCCCGGTGCGCACCGCCGACAGCTGGATCAGCCCGTCGGAGGTCACCACCCGGACGCGGTCGTTTTTCCCTACCTGCTGCAAAAACCGCTCGATGTACATATCGCCGGTTTCCCGCTCCCGGGTGTATACCACATGGATGCCCCGGTAGTCGAACTTCTCCCCGGTATTGCCGGGGACCTTGTACCCGTCGAACACCAGCACCACCCGGGTGTGGGTGAAGGCGGCCCAGCCGCACAGGGTGTCCATCAGCCGCTCCCGGGCGGCAGACAGGTCCCGGTCCGCCAGAGCGTGGAGCTCCTCCCAGTCGAAGATCACGTTGTAGCCGTCCACCACATAGCAGCGCTGGCCGATCTCCCGCAGGCCGGTATCGGCAGGGGCTTCCCGCTTCTCCGGCGCACGGTACAGGGGACGGCGCACGGGGCCGAACTCCCGGGTCATGATGGCCTCCAGCTCCGCATCGTCCAGGCGGATACACCGGCGGCGCACCGGCGCGTCCTCCCGGGGCTTTTCCAGGCAGCCGGGCAGGTGCATATACTCCGGCACCTTGTCCCACTTCACGGTGAAGCCGCCGCCGTGGGCGCAGAACACGGAGTCCGGCGTGTTGTCCGGGTCGGCCTCCGGGTCATAGTCCGCCGCCGCGATCACGGCGTCGGGGTTATGGCAGGGCCCGTAGCCCGCCGGTTCCAGGGACAGGCGGCCCCGGCCGCCGGTATAGGACGCCACCTCCTGGGCGTAGTCGTCAAACTCCGTCACCGGCACCCGGCCCCGCAGCAATGTCAGGTCCCCGGCCTCCTCCGGGGTGTCGAAGCTGCCGCTGCGCAGGCGCACATCGTTGATGGCCCGGCCCAGCTGCTCCGGCGGCACCTCCAGCCGGAAGGCGTAATACGGCTCCAGCAGGCGGCTTTTAGCCTGCATCAGCCCCTGGCGCACCGCCCGATAGGTGGCCTGGCGGAAGTCGCCCCCCTCGGTGTGCTTCACATGGGCCCGGCCGGACATCAGGGTGATTTTCATATCCGTAATGGGGGAGCCGGTGAGGACTCCCAGGTGGTCCTTCTCCTGCAGATGGGTCATAATCAGCCGCTGCCAGCTCCGGTCCAGCTGGTCCTCGCTGCACCGGGTGGCCGTCACCACGCCGCTGCCCTGGGGCAGGGGCTCCAGCAGCAGGTGCACCTCCGCATAGTGCCGCAGGGGTTCAAAGTGGCCCACGCCCTCCACGGGGCCGTCGATGGTCTCCTTATACAAAACCCGGCCCCGGTCCAGCTCGATCTCCACGCCGAAGCGCTCCGACACCAGGCTTTTGAGAATTTCCGCCTGGATGCGGCCCATCAGGGACACATGAATTTCCCCTCCGTGGGAGGTGAAGCGCAGCTGGGGGTCCTCCTCCTCCAGCTGGCGCAGCTGGGGCAGCAGGGTGCGGCTGTCGCAGTCCGGCGGCAGGGCCACCCGATAGCGCATCACCGGCTCCAGCACCGGCCGGACGCCGGATTCCTCCGCCCCCAGGCCCTGGCCGCCGCAGGTGGCCGTCAGTCCCTGGACGGCGCACACGCCTCCGGCGGGGACCTGGTCCACCGCCCGGAACCGGCCGCCGCTGTAAATGCGCAGCTGGGCGGCCTTCTCCTGGTGCCCGGCATAGGACACGGCGTCCCGGACCCGCAGGGTCCCGCCGGTGACCTTCAGGTGGGTCAGGCGCTTGCCCTGGGGGTCGTGGCTGATCTTGAACACCCGGGCGGAGAAGGTCTCCGGATACACCGGCGGCTCCACATACCGGGCCAGCCCCTCCAGAAATTCGTCGATGCCCTCCAGCTTCAGCCCGGAGCCGAACCAGCAGGGAAAAACCAGCCGCCGCCCCACCAGCTGCCGCACCAGGGCGTCGGGGACCTCCCCGCCGTCCAGATACGCCTCCAGGGCATCCTCCCGGCAGGTGGCCAGCTGCTCCATGCGCCGCTCCCGGTCCGCGGGGGTGAAGTCCACGCACCCCTCCCCCAGCTCGTGGCGCAGATGCTCCATCATCTGCTCCCGGTCACAGCGGCCGAAGTCCATTTTCGTCACGAAAAGAAAGGTGGGGATCCGATACAGCTCCAGCAGCCGCCACAGGGTGCGGGTGTGGGCCTGGACGCCGTCGGCGCCGCTGATCACCAGAATGGCGTAGTCCAGCACCGACAGGGTGCGCTCCATCTCGGCGGAGAAGTCCACATGGCCCGGGGTGTCCAGCAGAGTCACCTCCAGATTCCCGATGGGCAGCTCCGCCTGGCTGGAAAAGATGGTGATGCCCCGCTCCCGCTCCAGCAGATGGCTGTCCATGGCGGCGCTGCCGTGGTCCACCCGGCCCAGCTTCCGCAGCCGGCCGGTGCGGTAGAGCATGGCCTCGGCCAGGGTGGTTTTGCCCGCGTCCACATGGGCGGTGATGCCGATGACCACCCGGCGGGCCTGGTTGCTGTTTGTATTCATATGCAAAACCTGCTTTGTCTCGTTTTTCTCTATTATGGCAGATACCGCCCCGGCTTGCAAGGGCGGATTTTTTCTTGCCCGGCGGGGCAAATCGTGCTATAATGGAGGGAAATTGCCTGGGGGAGGAAGAACGGATGAATCAGAAGGAGCTAAACGAGCTGCGGCGGCGGTTCAAGCCGGACCGCACCGCCATCAGCAAGGTATACGGTTGCTATGTCAGCAGCAGCCGCCAGATCATCTCCTATGTGGACGCGCCGCTGGGCCTGCTGTCCCAGGAGGAGCAGGAGATGTATCTGAACCTGCTGAAAAAGACCCTGTCCGGCACCCTGGGCCGGAACCTCATCGACATCGTGTTTTCCACCGCCCAGGTGGCGGACAGCGACGAGCACCGCCTGCTGCAGACCCTGCGCCAGACGGAGCTGCAGGACGCCAACGCCCGGGAGAGCCTGTACCGCCGGATCATCGACGCCATCGACATGGGCGAGAGCAGCTATCTGATTCTGCTGGCCGCCGACACCTATGACGTGCCCCATCGCAGCCGGGACGATCTGGAGGTCCCCGACGCCTCGGAGACGGTGTTCCGCTATTTCGTGTGCGCCATCTGCCCGGTGAAGGACCCCACCCTGGCCTTGCAGTACAGCGACCGGGACAAGGAGTTCCGGGGCAGCTCCACCGGGCATATCGCCCAGCCCCCGGTCCTGGGCTTCCTGTTCCCGGCCTTTGACGACCGGGCCGCCAATATCTATAACGCCCTGTTTTACAGCAAGGACACCGCCCAGCTGCACCAGGAGGTCATCGATGCGGTGTTCTGCGTTCAGGAGGCCCCCATGTCCCCCCAGGAGCAGCAGAATGTGTTCACCTCCGCTCTGACAGAGACCCTGGAGAAGGACTGCAGCTATGACGTGGTGCAGGCGGTCCATGAGCAGCTGCGGGGCCGCATCCAGGAGCACAAGGAGAGCCGGGACCCGGAGCCGCTGACCCTGTCCGTCCGGGAGGTGGGGGACGTGCTCACAGGCAGCGGCGTGCCGGAGGAGAAGGTGGAGGCCTTTCAGGACCAGTGCCGTAGGCAGTACGGTCAGGACGCGGCCCTGAACCCCCGGAACATCATCGAGGCCGGGAAGTTCCAGATCACCACCCCGGAGGTGAAGATCACCGTGCCGCCGGAGTACAGCTATATGGTGGAGGCCCGGATCATCGACGGGCGGCGGTTCATCCTCATCCCCGCCGACGACGGGGTGGAGGTCAACGGCATCGCCGTCACCATCCCCAATCCCCAGGAATAACACACGGCCCCATACGCATAAAAATGCGTATGGGGCTATTTTTTGTATTTTTATTCAAATAACACTTGACATGACCAGGTTGGTGTGATAGTATCTTTATCCGTAATCGTATTTGGTTTTCAATTTTTATTCACTGAAAGGGCATTTATATGACTATGTATACCATTCTCCGACGACGACCATGTATGTGACCCTGACCCTGTACATATAACATACATGAAAGAAACGGAGATATTGATATGAAACATTTTACCAGATTCCTGAGCCTGTTTTTGGGCGCGGTTATGATACTGACCATGGCCGCCTGCGGCAGCAAGAATACCGATACCGACACCGATACCAAAACCGGCAGCGAAAAGAAGCAGCTGGTGGTGGCTACCAGCCCGGACTTCCCGCCCTTCGAGTCCCTGGACGGCAGCGACATCGTGGGCATCGAGCCCAAGCTGATGCAGGCCATTGCCGACAAGCTGGGCATGGAGCTGGTGTGGGAGCAGGTGGACTTCGACTCCATCATCCCCGGCATCCAGGCCGGGCGCTATGACGCCGGTGTGGCGGGCATCAGCATCACCGCCGACCGTCTGAAAAACTGCGACTTCAGCGACCCCTATTTCCTGGCCAACCAGGTGATCGTGGTGAACCCCGGCAGCGATATTCAGGGCAAGGCCGACCTTACCGGCAAGACCATCGCCGTCCAGACCGGCACCACCGCCGAGACCTACTGCCTGGATAACGGGTATGAAATTCTGTCCTTCGCCTCCAACATCGACGCCCAGGCCGCCCTGACCAGCGGCAAGGCCGATGCGTGGGTGGTGGACAACGAGGTGGCCGTGAAGATGGCCGGGGAGCAGAACCTCACCGTGCTGGACGAGGCCATGACCAGCGAGCCTTACGCCCTGGCCTTTGCCAAGGGCAGCGACCTGGTGGACCAGGTGAACCAGGCCCTGAGCCAGCTGCTGCAGGACGGCACTGTGGAGCAGATTTTCCAGGAGTATGACACCGTGTATGTGTCTCCCCTGAGCTGATGGAAGCTTTGCAGAGTATCGGCCAGTTTTTCGCCCGGTGGCTGGCCCAGCTGGAGGCTACCTTTGTGGAAAAGCAGCGCTATCTCCTGCTGGTGGACGGGCTGAAGAACACCCTGATTATTACGGCGGGGGCGTTGGTCATCGGCGTGGTCATCGGGTCATTGGTGGCCATGATCAAGTACTGCGGCCAGGACAGCCGCCTGCTGCGGCCCCTTTGCTGGCTGTGCAGCGTGTATACCACGGTGATCCGGGGCGTCCCGGTGGTGGTGCAGCTGCTGATCTTCTATTTTCTGATTCTCAAATCCTCCGACGGACTGGTGGTGGGCATCGTCACCTTCGGCATCAACTCCGGGGCCTATGTGGCGGAGCTGGTGCGCAGCGGCATCGCCGCCGTGGACCCGGACCAGATGGAGGCCGGGCGCAGCCTGGGCCTGTCCCGGCTGCAGAGCGCCTGGCACATCGTGCTGCCCCAGGCCATGAAGAACATCCTGCCGGCCATCGGCAACGAGATGATCGCCCTGCTGAAGGAGACCGCCGTGGCGGGCTATGTGGCGGTGCAGGACCTGACCCGGGCCGGGAACCTGATCCGCAACAACACCTATGATTCCTTCAACCCCCTGATGCTGGTGGCCGTGGTGTACCTGGTGCTGGTCATCGGCATGACCCAGCTGCTGGGACTGCTGGAAAGGAGGCTGCGCAGAAGTGATAAGCGTTAAGGACCTGCACAAGAGCTTCGGCGGCGTCACCGTGCTGGACGGCATCTCCACCGACATCGAGAAGGGGGACGTGGTGTGCATCATCGGCCCCTCCGGCAGCGGAAAATCCACCTTTCTGCGGTGTCTGAACCGGCTGGAGACCCCGGACAGCGGGAAAATCCTCCTGGACGGCGTGGACCTGACGGACCCCGCCGCCGATCTGAACCGCCAGCGGATGAAAATGGGCATGGTGTTCCAGCAGTTCAACCTGTTCCCCCACATGACGGTGCTGAAAAACCTGACTCTGGCCCCTATGCTGCTGAAAAAGGAATCCCAGCAGACGGCGGAGGCCCGGGCCATGGCCCTGCTGGAGCGGGTGGGCCTGGCGGACCGGGCGCAGGAGTACCCCTCCCGCCTTTCCGGCGGACAGAAGCAGCGCATCGCCATCGTCCGGGCCCTGTGCATGGAGCCGGAGGTGCTGCTGTTTGACGAGCCTACCTCCGCCCTGGACCCGGAGATGGTGGGAGAGGTGCTGGACGTGATGAAGGAGCTGGCCCAGAGCGGCATGACCATGGTGGTGGTCACCCACGAGATGGGCTTTGCCCGGGAGGTGGCCAGTCGGGTGCTGTTTATGGACCAGGGGGGCATCATGGAGGAAAACACCCCCCAGGCCCTGTTCGACAACCCCCAGAGCCCCCGGCTGCAGAGTTTTTTGTCCAAGGTGCTGTGAGATTTATCAAAAAAGCAGGGGTTTTTGACAGACTGAAAAAGACGGCCGTGCCTTTTCGGGCACAGCCGTCTTTTTTCATACTTACCGTTCGTCCTTTGGTTTGGTCTTGCCGTAGCCGTAGCCATAGCCGTAGCCATAGCCGTACCGGTAGCCGTAGCCATAGCCGGAGGCGGCGCTCCGGACGCTGGCGGCGCAGTTGAACACGAAACCGGCCATCCGGGCGTCGGCCCCGGCCAGGGCCTGGACGCCCTCGAAGATCTGGGTGGTGGCGGCGAAGTCCTCCCGGATGACGTAGACCACCCGGTCCACATGGCGGCACAGGGCCAGGGCGTCGGCCATCATGGCGCAGGGCGGCGTGTCCAGCACGATGTAGTCAAACATGGGCCGCAGGGTGTTCATCAGGGCCTCCAGCTTGTCATACTGCAGCAGGTTCATGGGGGACTGGATGGGCTGGCTGCCGGCAAAGACGTACAGGGACGTGTCCTCATAGCGCAGGAAATGCACCTGGTCCAGGCTGCCGGACAGGCACTGGCCCAGGCCCTCGGAGGGCTTGGTGATGCCCAGCAGGGCCTTGTCGCTGGGACCCCGGAGGTCGCCGTCGATCAGCAGGACCTTTTTCCCCTCCCGGGCCAGGGACAGGGCCAGGTTCACGGACACGGAGCTTTTCCCCTCGGAGGGGACGGAGCTGGTGACCATGAGGATCTTGTCCTCCTCCTTCAGCTGCCGCAGCAGCTTCAGCCGCAGCAGACGGTACGCCTCGCAGAAGGCGCTGTCGGTCTGCATATGGGAGATCAGCAGGCCCGTCTGGGCGCCGCTTTTCCGGCGCTTGGGGGTCGTGCGGGGGATGGAGGCCAGGCAGGACAGATTCACCAGGCGCTTGACGTCGCCGGTGGAGGACACCGTCCGCCGCAGGGAGGCGGCGATGAGGAGGACCACCAGGGAGAGCGCCAGGCCCAGGGCGGCTCCCTTGACGGCGCTGCTGAGCCAGGGGTCGGCGTTGTACGGCGCGTCCGGCAGGGTGGGCTCCTGGTTCACCACCAGCTGCGTCTCGCCCAGGACCAGGCGGTTCACCTGGGGATACACGTCGATGACGGCGCAGAGAATGTCGTAGGCGTCCTGGGGATTGGGGCTTTCCACCGTCAGGACAAAGAAGCTGGTGTCCTTGATGGCGGAGGAGGAGATGACGCCGTTAAGATAGGTGACGCCCAGCCGCTGCAGCAGCAGCTCCTGCATGCGGTCGGAGGTCAGCAGATAGGGGAAGGTGTCCGCCACCTGCTGGGCGGCGGATTTGTTGTAATACTGGCTGTAGCCGGAGAGGTCGGTGCCGCCCACAAAGCTGAGATTCACGGAGAACACCGCCTCGGAGCGGTACATGGGGCGGAAGCTGCGGTGGCTGCGCCAGCCCATCAGGGCGGCGCACAGCACGATCAGCGCCAGGCACACGGGCCACAGCCGCCGCAGGGCCCGGAGCATCCGCCGCAGCAGGACGGACAGGTCGATGGCCTGTTCTTCGGTATTGATATGGGTCGTATGTTCCATAGTGCGCCTCACTGCTGCTTCTGGCCGGAGCGGTGCCCGCAGCCGTATTTGTCGTATTTCTTGCCGTAGCCATAGCCATAATAACCGCAACCATAGCCGTATCCGGCGGAGTAAGCGGTCAGGTGGGCCATATCGTTGAGGATGCAGCCCAAAAACTCTGCCTTACCGGCCCGCAGGGCGTCGATGGCGTCGTTGATCTCCGGCGCGGGGACGGTGTCCTGCCGCACCACCAGCACCGACGCGTCGGACAGGTCCGACAGCAGCTCGCTGTCGGAGAAGAAGCCCAGAGGCGGGGAGTCGATGATGACATAGTCATACCGCTCCCGGGCCAGAGCCACCACCTTGGCCAGCTGGTCCGAGGCCAGCAGCTCGATGACGTCGGTATAGGACTTGGTGCTCAGCAGGGAGTGCAGCCCCGTGGCGGGGTCCGTGACGGCGGCGGCCAGGATCTTCTCCGGGGCGGCGGACTCCGTCAGCAGGGTGCCCAGCTCGTTTTTCTGCTTCACGGACAGGCCCAGCATCTCGCTTTGCACCGGGCGGCGCAGGTCCAGGTCGATGAACAGAACGGACACCCCCCGGGAGGCCAGGGAGATGGCGGTGTTGGCGGCCAGGGTGGACTTGCCCTCCGCCGCGGACACGCTGGAAAACAGGAATACACGGCGGCCCTTGGCGTGCTCATGCTGGAACTTTTCGGCGATGCGGTGGATGGACTCGGTGAAGGCAAAGCTGATGGCCGGGGAGGAGATGTTCAGGTTCCGGCGCAGGCGCTTGCCGCCCCGGCGGGCCCGGCGCTCCCGGCGGCGGTCGTCGAACCAGCCCAGGAGCTTCCGGGTCCGGCGGCCCTCGTGGGGCACGGTGGAGATGATCTTGGCGTCCAGGTCGCTGCGGGCACCCTCCTGGGTCTGCACCGTGCCGCTGCTGACGCTGGCCCAGGCAACGCCCAGGGCGGTAAGCGCCGCACCGGCGATGGCGGCCATCAGGCAGATCCTGGGCACGTTATAGC
>OCIU01002295.1_pt1 | contig 11404 bp, 8 predicted proteins | sample 1538471 | NCBI WGS metagenome assembly OCIU01 (sample SAMN04571693, study PRJEB22368) | human gut metagenome | biome: human gut; material: stool | host: Homo sapiens | place: Luxembourg | collected 2012-06-01 | reverse complement strand
CTTCACTCTTCGTTGGCTTTCCCTTCGGCCGCCGAACGTTGTTTCTTCACTCTTCCCTTCCAACGGCGTCAGCCCTTTTTTACCTTTTTACCTTTTTACTTTTTTACCTTTAAACGATTGGCAGCGAGGTGCCATTGATCTTTTGGTAGAAGTCGAGGGCGAAGATGTCGGTCATGCCACTAATGAAGTCGATGACCGCCATGATGCGCGTCTCCAGGTCCTCGCTTTCGATGTCATACTGGCTGCTGAAGCGGCGTATGAGCTGTTTCGAGTGGTAGTTGTCTGGACGGCAGGCGGCGTCGACGAGCGTCTCCATGAGCGTCTCCATGATCTTGTAACCGCTCAGCTCCACGTCGAGCACCGGCTTGCTGTTATATATCTTCCTCACGCTCAGCTTCTGACAGCGTCGGTAGGCATCGCGCACCTCGGGCGTTATGTGGTCGATGAGGCTGCCCTCGAACGTGCCGTCCAGAATCTCTTCTTCGTGGTCGCAGAACGCCTTGGCACACTCGTTCTCAAGCTTGCCAATGACGCATGCACGCATATACACAATCTCCTCGTTCTCATCGCTCACGCCCTCATCCTTGGCACGCTGCTGAATGTTTCGGCGCGTCTCCTCGTCGAAGAACGACAGAAACAGGTCGGCGGTCTCTTCATAGCTAAGAATCTTCAGCTTGTGCGAGTCCTCGATGTCCATGATCTCATAGCAAATGTCATCGGCAGCCTCCACCAGATAGACCAGCGGGTGACGGGCGTAGCGTAGCGGCTCACCCTCGGCAGAGAGACGGCGTATGCCCAGTTCTGTGGCAATGCGCACAAAGCTCTCGCGCTCCGTGCAGAAGAAGCCAAACTTGCCGTGCGTGCCTGCCCAGTGGCTCTCGAACGGATATTTCACGATGCTCGCCAGCATGGCGTAGGTCATCACGAATCCGCCCTCGCGGCGCCCGTGAAAACGGTGCGTGAGCAGACGGAAGGCGTTGGCGTTGCCCTCAAAGTGTATGAGGTCGTTCCAGAAGTCGGGCGACAGATGCGTCTGCAGCTTTTGGCCCGCACCCTCGCGGAAGAATGCCTGTATAGCCTTCTCTCCACTGTGTCCGAACGGCGGGTTGCCCATGTCGTGTGCCAGACAGGCCGTGCTCACAATGGTGCCGAGCTCCTCAAACAGCGTTCCCGCCAACTCGGGGTGTCGCTGCTTGATCACGCGGGCGGTGTCGTTGCCTAACGACATGCCCACGCTCGCCACCTCCAGCGAGTGGGTGAGGCGGTTATGCACAAAGATGCTGCCCGGCAGCGGAAACACTTGTGTCTTGTTCTGCATGCGGCGGAAGGGCGCCGAGAAGATCAGGCGGTCATAGTCGCGCTTAAACTCGGAGCGGTCGTCATGGCGCAGGCGGTGACGTTCCTCCTGCCCAAACCGTTTGTTAGATATGAGCTGGTTCCATTTCATGGCGGCAAAGTTAATAAAAAAATGAGAAACGACCCATAAAAAACAAAAATGTAACAAAACAATCTCTTTATATGTCTTGAAAATCACGTCTTTATATTCTTGCCATTAACCTTTATCTTCTTCATTTCCTTTTTCCTCATCCTCTCAATCTTTCAGTTTCTATTCCCTATCTTCTTTTGTTGTTTCTTTATAAAACTTGCGCAAACGTATCTAAAAATACCCGTTAGCGCAGATTTTCCGTTTTTAAACTTGCGCAAACGCATCTAAAAACACCCGTTAGCGCAGATTATCCGCTTTTAAACTTGCGCAAACGCATCTAAAAACGCCCGTTAGCGCAGATTATCCGTTTTAAACTTGCGCAAATTGCCTCTCCATCATCCCCTTCAACCATTTTTAGCACAAAAAATGAAGCAATGTGGATAATAATCAGTATTTTTGCATCTTAAATACTCAAGAAAAAAATGACAATGACAGATATTACCGAAGTGAAAGTAATCAACCGCAGCCATCACCCCCTGCCACAGTATGCAACGCCGCTAAGCGCCGGCATGGATCTGCGTGCCAACATCGACGCGCCCATAACCCTTCGCCCGCTTGAGCGCTGCCTCATACCCACAGGCCTCTTTATAGCGCTGCCCCCTGGCTATGAGGCACAGGTGCGCCCCCGCAGCGGACTGGCTCTGAAGAAGGGCATCACCGTGCTCAACTCGCCTGGCACCATCGATGCCGATTATCGTGGCGAACTGATGGTGCTGCTGGTGAACCTCTCGTCAGACAATTTTGTGGTTAACGACGGCGAACGCATTGCCCAGATGGTGGTGGCACGCCATGCACAGGTGCAGTTTGCCCCCGTCACAGAGCTCGACAGCACCGAGCGCGGCGAGGGAGGCTACGGCCACACGGGAGTAAAATGAACCCCATAACACAAACGACAATGCGACATATCCATTTCAACCATACACCCCTCGTCTTTGTGGCCCTGATCATGGCCTTGGTCTTCGGACCTGCGCTGGCAGGCAACCTGCCTTTCATGAAGGACAACCACAAGGACAAAAAGACCACCATTTTTGAGGCAAAGGAGCAGGGTAATACCTGCGCCTTTGCCGATAGTCTCTCGCGCAACGACAGCCGACGCTACGACTATTTCTTTCTTGAGGCCGTGCGACAGCAGAACGCGGGCAACCTTGATGCCGCCTTCGACCTGCTGAACCATTGCATAAGCATCAACCCCAAGGCGGCGGAGGCCTATTATCTCGCAGCGCTCTATTATTCGGAGCTCAACAACGACACCATGGCGCTCAACTATCTGCAGAAGGCAGCAACGCTCAGTCCGGCCAATGACACATACCAAGAGCAGGTGGCGCAATATTTTATCGGAACAAACAGCTACGCCAAGGCCATTGAAGCCTACGAGCGTCTATATAAGCACCACCGCGACCGTAGCGACATCCTCAGCGTGCTCACACAGCTCTACCGTCACGAGAAAGACTATGACAACATGCTGCGCTGCCTGGAGCTGATGGAGGAGGTCGACGGCTCCAGCGAGGAGCTGACGCTGGCAAAGATGAACGTCTATGAGCTGAAGGACGACAGAAAGATGGCGCTCAAGCAGCTGCGCTCGCTCGTCGACAGCCACCCCAACGAGCCCAACTATAAGGTCATGCTCGGCAACTGGCTCCTTCAGAACGACCGTAAGAACGATGCCTACAAGCTGTTCACGGCTGCCGTGGAGGCAGACCCCGAGAGCGAGTATGCCCTCACGTCGCTTTACGACTATTACAGACAGGCGGGCCGCGACTCGCTCGCCACACAGCTGCGCGACCGCATATTGCTCAGCGCAAAGACCAATATAAAAACCAAGACATCGATGGTCAAGCAGGTCATCGATGAGAACGAGGCTCAAGGCGGCGACAGCACACAGGTGCTCGCCCTCCTCGACAGGATGGAGCAAGCCTCTCCCAAGGACGCTAACGTGGCGATGCTCCGTGCGGTGTATATGGAGCTGAAGAAGATGCCCGACTCGGCGGTGTGTCACGCCCTGCAAAAGGTCATCGACATTTCGCCCGACAACGCCACGGCACGTCTGCAACTGTTGCAGAAGCTCTGGCCCATGGAGCGCTGGGACGACATCATCGTGGCTTCCTCACAGGCCATACAGTATATCCCCGACGAGATGGCGTTCTACTATTTTCTCGGACTGGCCCACTACCAGAAGAATGAGAGCGACGCTGCCCTCGATGCCTTCCGCCGTGGTGTCGGCGAGATAACGCAGGAGAGCAACCCCGAGTTTGTGTCCGACTTCTACGCTCTCATGGGCGACATCCTCTACACCAAGGGTCAGGAGAAGGAGGCGTTCGCCGCCTACGACAGTTGTCTGCAATGGAAGAACGACAACATATCGTGCCTCAACAACTATGCCTACTATCTGAGCGAGAAGAACCTCAACCTCACCAAGGCAGAGGAGATGAGCTACCGCACGGTAAAGGCCGAACCCGACAACGCGACCTATCTCGACACCTACGCCTGGATCTTGTATCAGCAGAAGCGTTATGCCGAGGCAAAGATATACATAGACCAGGCGGTGAAGAACGACACCGACACGGTGCATGTCACGCCTGTGGTCATTGACCACGCGGGAGAGATCTACATGAAGCTCGGCGACCCCGACCGCGCCGTCAGCTTTTGGCAGCTGGCCATCTCGCGAGGCGGCGACAAGGCTCTGTTTGAACGAAAAATTAAAAAGGCGAAAAAATGAAAACAAAAGTTATACTCATGGCAGCAGCCATCGCTGCTCCTTTGCTGCTCGGCTCTTGCGCCTCAAAGAAGGCTGTGGCCGACGGCACCGCAACACCATCTACCTCGTCGAAGCACAACGTCAAGACCGAGGCTGCCGACGACAACACCGTCACGACCATGGCGTTCCTGCAAAAGGTCAACGACAACCAGGTCTATGCCAACGACATCGTGGGCAACATCAGCTTCAACCTCACAGCAGGAAGCAAGGACATCACCGTGCCCGGAGCGCTGCGCATGCGCAAGGACAAGGTCATCCGTCTCCAACTCTTCATACCCATCCTCGGAACAGAGGTGGGCCGACTGGAGTTTACGCCCGACTATGTGCTCGTCATTGACCGTCTGCACAAGGAATATGTGAAGGCCGACTATTCGCAAGTCGACTTCCTACGCCAGAACGGCATCACCTTCTACAGCCTTCAGTCGCTCTTCTGGAACCAGCTCTTTGTGCCGGGAGAGAAGAAGGTCGGTCAGGGACAGCTCAAGAAGTTTGATGCCGCGCTCACCGGCACCACACCACTGGTCACGGTGACGCAAAACAGCGGCCGCATGCAGATGGCATGGCAGACCGACCGCCAGACAGGACGCATAAACGAGGCCAACATCCTGTACCGCAGTCAGGCTCACGGCGAGTCGACGCTCAACTGGAAATATTCTTCGTTCAAGGCCGTGGGTGTGAAGCAGTTTCCTGCACAGCAGGTCTTCAAGTTTTCCACAACAGCCTCCAACAAGGTGCCGCCCGTGCAGGTGAGCATCAGGATGAACGACGTCAAGACATCGTCCAACTGGGATGCCCTCACGGAGGTGTCGCCAAAATATAAGCAGATCAACGCTACCGACGTGCTGCAGAAGCTGTTGCAGTTTTAAAGTCGCGCACATGTCACCCCTCTTTTTTATCTGAAAAAATCAATTAATGTCAATGAAAAGAATAATCATTGTTTCTCTCATCGCTCTGCTCGCCTTCTCCACACAGGCGCAGCAGAAGCGCAACACGTCAAAGCAAAAGGCCACGGTCACACGCTCTACAGCAACAAAGCGCAAGAGCTCCGCTGCCTCGTCGCGCAACAACGCGGCAAGAAAAGGTGCGCAGAAAACCAAGGGCAGGCAGACTGCCAGGAACAATGGCAAGAACAAGAAAGGCACAGCCAGCTACACCAACGCCTCCATTCGCGGTCTGCAGAACCAGCGCTCGCAGGTGCAGAAGAAAATAAGACAGCAGGAGCAGGCCCTTCGTGCCAACAAGGCCGACGTGAAGAAGCGTCTGCAAAACCTCATGGTGCTCAACACCGAGATAGGGGAGCGACAGAAGAAGATTGACAACATACAGAGCGACATCTCCCACATCGACAACAACATCGGCATCCTCAACGCCCAGCTCAAGACGCTTGAGCAGCAGCTTAACGAGCGTAAGGCGCGTTACATAAAGTCGATGCGTTACATCACCCGTCAGCACACCTTCCAGGACCGTCTGCTCTTCATCCTCTCGGCGAGGGGCTTCGCGCAGATGTACCGTCGTCTGAGGTTTGCACGCGAGTATGCCGCCTACCAGCGTGTGCAGGGCGAGGCTGTGAAGGCCAAGCAGGCACAGGTCGACGAGAAGCACCGTCAGCTGCAACAGGTCAAGGGCCACAAGACCACGCTGCTCGCAAAAGGTCAGGAGGAACGCAAGGCTCTTGAGGGTCAGCAGACGGAGCAGCAAAACATGGTGGCATCGCTGCAAAAGCAGCAGAAGACCATTCAGCAGATCATAGACCAGCAGAAGAAGGTCAACGCAAAGCTCAACGCCGAGATCGACCGGCAGATAGCCATAGAGGTGGAGAAGGCCCGCAAACGTGCCGAGGAGGAGGCCCGCCGCAAGGCTGAGGCCGAGGCGGCAAGAAAACGGGCTGCCGAGCTGGCACGCAAGAAGGCGCAGGCTGAGGCTGAGGCGCGTGAGAACGCACGGCGTATTGCCGAGGCTAAGGCGCGTGAGCAACGCCTCAAGGAGGCGGCGCGTCTGGCGGCACAGCGTGAGAACGAGGCACAGCGCGAACGGGCCGAGCAGGCGGCGCGCGAGGCCGAGGCAGAACGTCTGGCGGCTGAGCGCAAGGCTGAGGCCGATGCCAAGCGCAGCAAGAAGGCTATTGCTGAGGTCAAGGAGAATGCTCACGAGGCGCTTACCGTGCCGTCGGCTGACCGTGCGCTGTCGGGAGCGTTCGAGCAGAACCGTGGCCGTCTGCCCATGCCCATCACGGGCAGCTACCGTGTGGTGAGCCATTTCGGACAGTATAACGTGGAGGGTCTGAAGGGTGTGACGCTCGACAACAAGGGTATCAACATCCTCGGATCGCCTGGCGCACAGGCACGAAGCATCTATAACGGCGAGGTGAGTGCCGTCTTCGGTTTCAGCGGCTCCATGGTGGTCATGGTGCGCCACGGCTCTTACATCTCGGTCTACTGTAACCTCTCGTCTGTGTGTGTGAGCCGCGGACAGAAGGTTTCGACACGTCAGGCCCTCGGAACGGTGGGACGCGACCACATCCTTCAGTTCCAGCTGCGACATAACATGGCCAAACTCAACCCTGAGAGCTGGATCGGCCGATAACCTTTCAACCTTTTTTCTTATGACCTCTACACAGCTACAACCCGGAACCGTGATCCACGGCACACATAACGACTACCGCATAGAGCGTGTTCTCGGACAGGGGTCGTTCGGCATAACCTATGTTGCCAACGTGCGACTGAAGGGCAGGCTCGGCGCAATCGAGTCGACGGCCATGGTGGCGATAAAAGAGTTTTTCTTGCGCGATGTGAGTAGCCGAAACGGACTGCGTGTGTTCTCCGTGAGTGACAGTACGCTTTGCTCCGACTATCGCCGCGACTTCCTGCGCGAGGCGCAGAACCTGTCGCGGCTTGACAACGACCACATCGTCAAGGTGCTCGAGACCATTGAGGAGAACGACACGGTCTATTATGTCATGGAATATCTCTCTGGCGGCAACCTCGACCAGCATATCCTCTCTCACGGCAAGCTCTCTTGTCGTGAGGCGCTCGACATAGCTATACAGATTGGCGAGGCGCTCAAGTGTATGCACGCCCAGCACATGCTGCACCTCGACCTCAAACCGCTTAACGTCATGCGGGGAGAGGACGGACACATCGTGCTCATCGACTTCGGATTGTCCAAGTGTTTCGGTGCCGACGGACAGCCTGAGTCGAGCACACGCATAGGGCAGGGCACAACAGGCTATGCCCCCATCGAGCAGCACAGCTTCAAGAAAGCCGACGGGTTCATGCCCACGCTCGACATCTATGCTCTCGGTGCCACCCTCTTCAAGATGCTTACAGGCTGCGTGCCGCCCGAGGCGTCGGTGGTGCTCAACGAGGGATTGCCCGTTGACGAACTGTCATCGGCAGGCGTGCCTCCAGCCATCATAGCTCTCGTTGAACGTGCCATGCAGCCTCTGCGCCGCATGCGCCATCAGACCGTCGGCGAGTTTGTTGACGAGGCGCAACGTCTGCTGGCATCGGCCCCCTCGTCGGTGGGCAGACCGGCTTCTCCTTCAGCTGACGTTCCAACGCCTGTTGGGGAAGCAACCCGTAGGTCGGACGGTTGGTCTGACATACCGAAAAGTGTTTTTGCTGTTCGTGAGACCATCATCCCCAACGATGAGACGACCGACCGCGAAGGTGCTGTCAAGGAAGACCGTCCTGCAAAGATAGAGGTGCGCTGGGAGCGGAACCTCGGTGAAGACACCAAGCAGAAGCTGCGCTCGTTCCTCTCTGGCATGAAACGTAGGAGGGTGTGGAACAACCATCCTTATGACGACGACGGCGACAAGGTGGAGGTCTTTACGCTTGGCGACAATTCGCTCGCAAAGGCCATGAGCATTATAAACAACCGCGCAACCGACGGCTATTTCCCGCGCCTGAACCTACAGACAGCGTTGCGTGCCGTGCTTCTGTTGGAGCAGATGACAGGGCTCTCGTTCCGCCTTGCCTCTGAGAACGAGTTGGTCTTTGACCGTTATTATTCTGAACGCAAAGACCTATATCTTTGCTTCGACGGATTTAAAGATGGCTTCTATCTTATTCATGAGGAACAAGTGACTGGTGTAAGGTTTGAAGGTATGGAGTACATGACCAAGATTAACGCCCGCACCAATCTGTTTTCTGACGATTATGGAATGCAGATTGTCTGCGATGGCGCATCGCCCATGTGCGATGTCACTTCGTTCAACCTTCGCACCACACAGTTGGTGCATAAAGAGATGCAACCCATCGGCAACTCGTTCTATAGGGTAAGAAGCGGCAACCAATGGAACATCTCTTCTTACTTCTCGCCCGTCATGCCCTTGCTGCCCCAATGGCACGACAACATCAGCGATTTCTCTGTCCACACCGTACCGGGTCCTGCCTTCGGTTTGCCTTATGTGGGTGTTAAGGCCACCGACCTATCGGGCTACACCTATTATTATAAGTGGATCGGCAGCAACTTTGAGCTTATAGCCAAATATGACAAGAAGGAAAGGGAAGAACGTGAGCAGTTCACATAAGCCACTGGTAGCTTGTTGATGTAATGTTTACGACAGCATGTAAATGTAATGTTTACGACAGCATGTAAATGCGATTTTTTCTTCCGTTTTCCCCTGTTCTAAAGAGCTCCCGATTTCTGCATATTTATGCATTTTCCGGGGCTTTTTTAGTGGCGTTTTAAAAGGGCCCAACTTACGATTTGAAAGTGCCCATTTGACGTCCTCAAAGAGGCTCTTTGACGAGCTCATTAAGGCCCTTTGACAGCCTCAAAGAGCCTCTTTGACAAAACCACCCCTATTTTAAGAGTTGTTAACAAAAATAGTAAATAAAACCCCGCTTATTTTTGAAAACAATAAGCAAAACCCCTTGTTTTGCTTACAATCGCTGTTTTGGATATTTATTCATTTTCTCCTTTTGTTTTGCATAAATATTCATTCCTGCGTATAAAAATACCATCGGTTTTCCCACTAAAAATCCCTTCTTTTCTCCACTAAAAAACCCTTCTTTTTCCCCACGAAAATTCCATTCTTCTTTCCCACGAAAATTCACTTCTTTTTTCAAAAAACAGTCCCGTTTAAATATTCTTTTCATCAAATCATTCCTCCCTCGCATTTGAAAAATCAGATCCGTGTGCAACCCTCTCAATTAGATCCATTTGCCAGTACCGCTTATAAGTATTCGCCTAATTCGTTCGAGATTTATTTCCTCAAGCATCAAGATTCGTTTAATTCGTTTAATTCGTGTTCAAAAAATAAAATTCGTGTTCAAAAAATAAAATTCGTGTTCAAAAATTAAATTCGTGTTCGAAAATAAAATTCGTGTTCGAAAAGATAATATTAGTGTTCCATGTTGAAACGTGGAATAATTCCTGTTTCATGTGTCTTAAAACGTGGAATAATTCCTTTTTTAAGTGTAAAAATTACGGAATAATTCCTGTTTTTATGCTGCTTAAACACGAAATAATTCCTGAAAAGGTCTTGACTGTCAGATTTTTTGTATCTTTGCAGATATTTAAAAATTAACGATATGTTATATAGAAAGTTTGCTTCACGCTTAGAGCAATTCCTTAAGAATGAGCCAAATAAGATACTGCTGGTCAATGGGGCTAGGCAGATAGGAAAGTCATACATTATTCGTTATGTCGGCACTCGCTTATTTAGCAATTTTGTTGAGATTAATCTAAAAGCAGACAAGGAGGGCGATGGCTTGTTTGCGACAGTAAGAAGCAAGGATGATTTTTATCTTCAGTTAGGCGCCTTGGCTGGCAAGAAATTGGGAAACCGAGGTGATACCTTGATTTTTCTCGATGAGATACAAAGCTATCCGCATCTCATGACCATGCTCAAGTTTCTAAATGAGGACGAACGCTATCGTTACATTGCAAGTGGTTCTGAACTTGGAGTGGCTTTGGCTCAGACACCATCCGTGCCTATTGGAAGCATCGCTATAGAACAGATGTATCCTCTTGATTTTGAAGAGTTTCTCATTGCTATGGGTTGTGCTCAGACAACAATAGAAGGGGTAGAAGAATGTTTTAAAAAACGACAGACTCTTAGCGATTCCTTGCACAATTATATGTTGCAACAGTTTAAGATTTATCTGCTTGTGGGAGGAATGCCTGATGCAATCAACAAGTTTGTTGAGAACCGTAATATTGCTCAGGTACGTGACATTCAGCGCGACATACATGCTCTCTACCGCATTGATGCGTCGCAATATGACGAAGAGAAAAAACTCGTTATACGAAAGGTCTACGATCTTATTCCGTCAAATATGGAAAATAAGAAGAAGCGTATTGTTGTAAAAAAAATTGAGGGCAAGGCTGGGCATAAGCAGTTTAGCGATTATGCTGATGAGTTTGAATTTCTTACCAACTCGGGTGTGGCTCTCGCCGTTCGTGCAATCAGCAATCCTAAGTTTCCGCTTATAGAGTCGGAAAGTAAAAATCTACTGAAACTATATCTTAGCGATGTAGGACTGCTCACCAATTTGCTCTACTCCACCAATGTGAATGCTGTGTTGCGCGATGTGTGCAGCGTTAACCTTGGTTCAGTCTACGAGTCGATGGTGGCACAGGAGCTGCATGCCCATGGGTTTGCCCTTCACTATTATGACAACAAGCAGCGCGGCGAGGTCGATTTTCTAATAGACGATTATTCTTCACTCACGGTGTTGCCCATTGAGGTTAAGTCGGGAAAAGATTATAAAGTGCATAGTGCTTTGGATAAATTTATCTCAACACCCGATTATCACATCTCACAGGCCGTTGTTTTTAGTAATGAGCAAAAAGTTTTTACCAATCAAAACATCACCTACATTCCGATTTATTTTGTCATGTTCTTCAAAAATGAGCCTTCATCAAATGATGAATGTATAATTCCTGACGTGCAATTATAGACAAAAGGACATAATTGGCATTAGTTAAACTCTACTCTTGGGCTGTGCTTGTTTTGTGTGTGTATGTGCACGCACACACTCACGCGCTCGCATGCGTATATTTTATAAGGTAAATTAAGTGTTTTACCCGTACCAATTGTAAACAAGTGTTAAAAAGATATGTTTTTAAGCAACTTTTTTGCGAAAAGATTTGGTTCGTAAGCCAAAAAGCTATACCTTTGCATCCGCTTTCAAGAACGAACGATATCTGAA
>OCIU01002293.1_pt1 | contig 11418 bp, 7 predicted proteins | sample 1538471 | NCBI WGS metagenome assembly OCIU01 (sample SAMN04571693, study PRJEB22368) | human gut metagenome | biome: human gut; material: stool | host: Homo sapiens | place: Luxembourg | collected 2012-06-01 | reverse complement strand
TTTCGCCTACGGTTCCGATAATCGTATCTTTGGTAATCATGCCGTAATCCACCCAGCCTTTGCTCTGAATGTGGGCCTTTGCCTTAATGGTCTTTCCATATGGGTTGATCCGGATTGCCTCCAGACGTAATGCATGGCCGGTGATACCGATCACATTCTCTGCGGCTTTTGGTGGCAGCCAGCCTTTGCTCTGTACGTGCGGTTCGACGGAGAACATGGATTTTTTGATCTGCAGTGCCTCCATCTGCAGTCCTTTTCCGGTCGTACCAGCCCACTCTCCGTTGTTGGCCCATTCTGACCAGCCAATACTCTTCTGGTGGACTCTGTACAGGTAGAAAGATTCCTTTCCTGTGATCCGGATTGCTTCCAGTCTTCTGTTCTGTCCGGTGGTTCCGATCAGAGTGTCCTTGGTGATGTTCTTGTATTCTTTGTTTCCGATCCCTTTCATATGGACAACAACATTTGTTTCTCCGACCGGCTTAATATGAAGCGCTTCAATTCTACGATTCTGACCGGTAGAACCAACCATTAAGCCATCGGACTGCCAGTTACCCCATCCAATGCCTCTCATGTGAGCCTGGTATGAAATTGTACCGAACTTATCGGTCTTGTTCTGGAATGCTCCACCAGCCTTGATCTCTCCGTCGATTGGTTCTGCTTTCTTCTTAACTGATGCTACTGGTGCTGCAGACGAGATTCCGAATGCTTTGAGGATCCCTCTTGCGAGATCGTCAATCTGGCTGTTGAACTTGTTGAGATCCCCCTGGTTTGTAATGAATCCATTTTCCAGCAACCGGTAGCTGTAACCTTTTGCAGCTGCGAGATTGACATTTGCAAGATGCGCTCTGCCTACAATCTTATTTGCTCTTCCAGGGAAGAAGGAAACAATGAAGTTAGCAAGCGCCGTGTCATACTGATCCGGATTATATCCTTCTTTAATAATTACATGACCACCTTTGGCTGTCGATACATTGCTGTCCATATGAAGTTCCAGGATCTGCCAATCCTTTGAGATTTTGAGTGAGCTGATACCTTTATCAACATACCAGTTCCGGTTTGTATCTCCAAGAGTAACATTACTTCCTCCATACGCTGCGATTCGTCTTGCAAGTGCACGGACTCTCTCTGCCTCGGTGTAACCGTATCCAACAGCTCCACTGTCACCGGCTCCATGTCCGGCTATTAAAAATAAATGTGCCATAATTGCTCCTTTCTGTGCGACGTCGCACACACTATATAATATGTTAGAGGACGATTATTCGCCCTCTACTTACACTGCTGCTTATACAACTGATTTACTCCAGTTGCCGCTAATCCGCTGGCCATTCCGACCGCAACTGCATTGATCACATCACCGGCTGGAAAGTCCGGCATTGTATAGAGTCCGGCAACGCCCAGAACTCCGCCACATACAGCCATGATGACTGGAATCCATTTATCTGGAATTTTCTCATATGCCTTGCAGCCAAGTCCAATTACATAACAGATTGCTACGATTCCTACTACTGTTCCTAATGTACTAATATCCATGCTTAATCCTCCTGATCATGCGCTTGCTTATTTATATGCTTCTGAATCTTGTCTATTGCTTCTGTAACAGGTCCATTACATCCCTGTTCTTTCAAACCTTTCAGACAAGCCAGAATTCCATAAGTAAGCAAACATTGTTCTGATTTCATTCTTTCTATCTCTTTATCCTGCTCATTCTGTCTTAAATACCACTTGTATACTGCGAAAACAGCGGAAAAGATAACCACTACGGCCGTTAATAAGCTTCCAGCAGTAATGATTGTGTTTACGTCTACATACACTCTATGTACCTCGATTCTTTAATTTTGCGTATAAAAATAAGACCTTACGGTCTTGCTCTGATTTCCATGTATTCACCTCCTTGCATAGAAAAAGAGAGGTGTTAACCTCTCTCATTATGATTCTTCTTATTATTGCCATCATATAATTCATATAATTTTTTCAAATCTTCACATTGCTTATTTTTCTTATATGTCCTTCCAGTCGCTTCGATTTTAATTCTATTCCATTCAAATTTCAGATACACTCGAACATGTCTCAAGAGTTTTTCTTCCCATATACTCCTATTTATCAAATATTTTTCCAATTCTTGGCGAAACTCTTTTTCGTAACATTCTTTTTCATAATATCGTAAATACGAAGCACGCAGTCCTTGGTAATAAAAGACTAGCTTTTCTACGCACCTATCAATATTCCTATCAATTTCATCTGAAAAATTTAAATGCATATGTATTAAAAATCTCAATTTTTCTATTTCACTTATATGCTTTCTATATGTATCTGAATCTTTCATCCCCTTGTCTACATTATCAATCGTTGTTGTACTAATCAAATCTGATATATATTCTCTGAATTTGTATAACCACTCAACTCTATTTTGGGTAACAGCATTGACATAATGTACTGCTTTGTTGTTTCTAACAGAAAAATAAAGCGAAATACTGCTGATTAAAAAAGTAAGTAATATTCCGATTGAAGTTAAAGCATCTTTATTTTCGCTAAAGAACTGTAACATTTTATTCATTATTACTACACTCTCCTTCCACTGTCATTATACAGCAGAAGGAGAAGTTTTCCAAGAAAGATTCATTTTCAACCGATTATCTTGCGTATAATCTTGTGATACCTCCGTTGTTGTAGATTTTAATCTTGTTGCTACTCAAATATGAGATCCCACCATTGTATGCACCAGAATAATATGCTTGATGTGAACCGGACCCGTGATCTACAACAGAACGACTTGTTAATACCTGTGCCGGTACGATCGTGCTTGCAAGTTCTCGGTAATAATTTCCATTTGTACTGCTTGCAAGTCCGCACGTGATCATGAACTCTGAATACTGCGATACATCGACTGTAATTGTGGAGTTTCCTGCTGAGGTCTGGTTCTTTAGCAATGTCCACTCTCTGTTCGCCTTGTTATCCACCTTTGTAAATAAAGCAGTCATACTCTCGCCGTTCACATACGTATCCTTATCATTAACTACTACTGATGGTACTGATGCCGAGCCGCTCTCATGAGATGCTTTCGTTGAAATTCTAGTAGACGCATTTCTAAGATACATTTCCTCACTATCCACACCTATTTCCAGATTACATATAAATACTTTTGCGCAATCGACCCCCTCTCCTAATCGAATCTCGTCACCTTTGAAGGATGCAAGTTCTTCAGTCCCCTTCCTAACTTGTACACTGGTTCCATCTATAAACACATTAAATCCAGCAGCATTACCGATCGTAGCTGTTGGAGCATATACCGGTTCGGATGCCACTCTCCAGTTTATACCGTCATATGTGAAGGTTACGGTTGCTCCGTCGGTCCAATATACATCCCGGACACCTTGGATATACATTGCTTTTGTACCTGTACCAGCAATGTTAAGCGTTGGGCTGGATACAGTGTTTGCGTAAGTAAATTTAACAGCTACGGTCGCCCCGGCTTTTAACGAAAGTGAACCAGCCGCCAAACTTGCAACTTTCGCTACGGTTCCAGCTGCAGTATCGCATGTCGCATAGAGCATTTGTCCATCTTTACCAGCTGTTCCTGTCTGCCCTTGTGGCCCCTGTGGTCCTTGTGGTCCTGTATTACCTTTTACACCTTGTGGTCCTTGTGGTCCGGTCGCACCAGTATCACCTTTCACTCCCTGAGGTCCCTGAGGACCTGTAGCTCCTGTGGCTCCCTTATCTCCTTTTTCGCCTTTCGCTCCTGTCTCACCTTTGATCTTACTCCATGTATAAGCTCCCACCGTAGTAGGATCCGCCCGATTAAAGTCCGTACACTGTCCAATGTAATCCCCGACTGTTTCTCCAGAATTTGATGTGAATGTCTTACCGCCATCATTGGAGTATTTAATGTGCAAGTATGATGTTTTCCCATCTGCACCATTGGTTCCTGGGATTCCCTGCGTACCCTGTTCTCCCTGTAAGCCTTTGAATCTGTACCAGGTATATTTGCTTGGATCTGTCGAATCCAGCTCTGTATAGTCCACATAGGTTCCAATATAAGTATTCGGGACTTCTGACATCTGAGATGAGGTTGGATTCTCTACTGGGGAATATTTTATATGGAAATAACTGGTCTTCCCGTTTGTTCCATCTTTACCCGCCGGTCCTTGAGGACCTGTTGCTCCGGTGGCACCTGTCTCTCCTGTTGGACCAGGGATACCCTGTTCACCCTGGAGACCTTGCAATCCCTGTAAGCCTTGGGGGCCTTGTTCACCTTGTGGTCCCCGAGGACCTCTCTCGCCCTGAAGACCTTGTTCGCCCTGAGGACCCTGTTCGCCAGTATCCCCTTTCTCCCCCTGTGGGCCTTGTGCTCCTGTCTCTCCTTTTTCTCCCTGCGGGCCCTGCGCTCCCGCTTCTCCATCAGTTCCATCGTTGACATTACTGATCGTAACTTCGCAGGTTCCCCGCAACGCATCTCCCTGATCTCTTACCTCCAGTACGTACGTTGCTGTGCCAGATACATCCGATGCTTTTACAGTAACCGATTTTTCTTCCGAAATCTTTGTTCCTTCTTTTAACCAGGTTATTTTCAGATTGTCTGTGATGTCTTTGCCCCCGTCTATAACCTTTGCCGTCAGTGCTGTTGTTCCTTCTCCATTTTTGAACATGGTTCCGTCGCTCGAAACAACTGAACACTGATATGGCTTTAATGCATCCATTAATTTTTCAATCTGTTTGGTCGTTGTTTCACTTACTTCGCTCTTTAATTCAGAAAAATTGTCAAATGTCGTTTTATTATTTTTCTTATTCGTGAGACTTATAACCTGTTCTGTAACTCGTGCTTTCAAATATAGCGTCGGGTGGAATGCAGTATCTTCTATCGTTACTGTATCTCCGATTTGTGCGTCTACATAGCCTTCTACCGTATATTCTGCCTTCGGTACACACAAAGTTTTTAGTTTTGCCAGAGCCTTTGAGTACAGAGTGTTTTTGTCTTTCGTATCATAGCTCCATATCTTAACAGCATACCGATCTGTCGTGTAATCTGTTAGCATCGAAGGAAATCTATCCTTTGCCTGCACCGCCAGAATATTCGTGCCACTTGTCTGGTATTCAAGATTTCCATCCTTGTCATACTCTTTTTTACTCAATCCACTGATGGTTATGTTGTCTGTTCCATATGGACGAATCGCCGTGCATAGTTCTGTGATATCCATCTTTCTTTCGACGCCGTTAAGTCCTTTTCCATAACGGATTATCTCTCCTGACCGGTCCTGACCGATTCCCTGTGTTGTGTCCGAATGTTCCTTGTACACATTCATTGTGATCTGTTTCAACGAATAGTCATTATTCAGTTTCGGAACAAATTCTACTTCAGCATCGAAATTTGTTGCTAAAGAATATAATCGGCTCAGCATGTTATCACTTGACTCCCACGTGAGCCTTCTGGAATATGTTGATATTTCGTTGATACCTATCTTCACCGCTCCAGGCCCATCAAACACTTTCATATATTCTACGAAAGTCATAGCTTTCGATGCTGTGTATGCATCTTTTTCTTCTTCAAGCAGTTCAAACAGTAATGCGTAAGATTCTACTGTCACGGTATTTTCATCTTCGTCCGCACTCATGATGTTGAAATAATAATCTCTATCTTTATATTTGAATGCCAGGTGATTCCCGACCGTCAGATATTGTGCATCTTCATGCTTTGCCGCCACGCTGAATTCAAAGGTGCATGCAGCGCCTTTAAGATATGTATGCAGTTCATCATTATAAAAATGCAGTGCTTTAGGCACCCTGTTATCCATGAACGCTACTGCATGATTCCCTATATCAAGTACTGCAATCCTTACATTTTCCATCTATATAAACGCCTCCCTTATATATGCCTTCACCGTTGGTTCCGGCGTGCTAAATTCCGAACAATGTATCTGCACTGTTGTCTCTCCCGGTGGAGCCAGAAAATATGTACTTCCCAATACCTCGTCGTCCATGCTGATCACATTATCCACATACACCTTGGATGATTCTCCATCTACCCTTATTGTGCATCCGGGTTGGTATCTATTCGGGATGTCGTATCTGTAAGGAACTTTGTCCTTCCGGAAAGATAACTCTGTCAATAGCATTCTTCCCTTGTTTGCCTCCGTGGAAAAAAAGCTCTCTGTTGCTCCTTTCATGTTTCCCATGAATATCGTAACTGTTTTCGCTTTTTTTGCAGCAAGCGTATCATTCCGGAATTGATATTTTTTTCCACATATGTTGAACTCGAATAATCCTGCGTTTTTAGTAATAGAAATCAAGTTGCCGGACTTTGTTGTCAGGTTGGCATAGTTGGGTGTGAATTCAATTTTATTTTTGTCCTGTCCGCCTACACGGCACTTATAGTGTGCTGTATTGGAAGTCTTGGATGTTTTGTTAAAATAGATCAGCGCCAGGACTTCTCCCTGCTCATCACCGATTACAAACTGTAGGATTCCGGTCTGTCTTACTCTTTTGACTGTTTCATAGTCTACTCTACACTGCGCTTTGAAGTTTGCCGCACCAACTTCTCCGTTTTCATCTGCAGGAAGTGTGATTGTTTTGCACGCCCCTCTGTAGTAATTTCCACTTCCGAGCGATGACAACGTTATCCAGGATCTTCCATTGTAATTCAGACTCTTAAATGTTCCGGTTTTACCGAATGTCTTTTCTGAGGTCACTCCTTCGCCTGTTGTCATCTGATCGAAGTCTGCATACTTTGTTAGGTTGATTAGCTGTACGGATTTGTTCGCTTCTCCGTCATCTTCCTCATCGATACGTCCAAGTTCGATGGCGCCATATTGTGATACGATTCCGATGTATCCATTCTCATGGTTGTGTGTGATTTCATAGTCGATCGGCACTGCTTCCGAGCCCTCATTTATAATGGTCATTTCCAGGATACCATCTTCGTTTTTTGCTGCAGTAAATTCTTTTTGTGTCGTTGACCATGCTATTCCTTCCGGTATCAACCAGTTTATGGTTCCTTCTCCCAGACACCCTGTTTCCTCAAATTCAAGATCTCCTGTTGGTATTGCCCAGCAATATCTATCTGGCGTATTGCCAAATACCAGTTTTTTCGGTTCATCCACATTCAATATTTTCTGCAAAGCATCATATTTTTCTTTTATATTGTCAAGTATGGTAAATGGCATCGGTATTGTCTTCGCCTTATATGTTGTGTAGGAAAAATCGTCACCTTTTGTCACATCTCCCCTGCTTATCACATTGGGTTCCCAACTCGGGCCTACAAAAGGCGTAAAGCCCTGGAGAATATCTATGTATTCTCCAAGCTCTTTCCCGTCAAATTTCACTGATAAATTCATTCCTTTACGCCTCCGATCATATTCCTTAGTTTCTTCTGTTTGTCCAGTCCTTCTTGGATCGGATCAATGATTTCTTTCGCAATCGTCTTCTCGTTCAGCTTTATTTCAGCAATTATTGGTCTTGACTGAATTATTTTTGCCAACCTCTTGAGATCATTTTCTGACAGCTGATCTGTCGTCTCTTCTTTTTTATGTCTTGCGTATTCTTCTGCAGTCGCCGAGGCTGTAAGTTTTCCTGCTATATAATCCTGCTGATCCATCGCTGTCGCATACACTTTTGGCATTATTTCTGCCAGGTCAAGCCCTTTTAATTTATCTGCTATCGCCTCAGTGTCTATCGCAGATACTGTTTTCTCAGCTACTGCTTCTGCAGATTGCACAGCACTTTTTGCCTCATCATCAATTCCAAGTCCAAAACCTTCGCTGAACCAGCGTCCCAGTTTTCTTGTTAATTTTGATGGAGAGTGTTCATCCAGCGCATGCTTCGCCGCTTTATATGCCGCTTTCGCCATTTCGGCAGCTTTTGATGCTGCACCCTTGATCCACGATCCGATTCCTCCTACAAAACCTTTGCCGAAATTATATCCAGGATCATGACCGCTCACACTGCCAGCTCCAGATTTCGCATTGTTTCCAAGAGATTTTCCTCCCGAATTCGCCTGCCTCGTTTTACTACTTACACCAGAACTATACTGTGTTCCGAATTTTCCTCCTGTGCCGTTCGGATTTACACTTCCGGCTCCTTTGTTGGCCGCGTCTGCATTGCCTTTTCCCGCGGATCTTGCTTTTCCAACCAATCCGCCGATTCCAGATGCGAACTTGGTACCAAATCCTTGTCCTGTCGTTATCGGGCTTACACTTCCGGCTCCTTTGTTGGCCGCGTCTGCATTAGCTTTTCCTGCAGATGCCGAATCTTTGGTTTTGGATGATACTCCTATCCCAAAATACGACATCACTTTGTTTCCAAGGTTTTCCAATTGTTTCCCAACATCACCTGATGTAAACACATTCAGGAATGCTGATACAAATTCTCCTGCTTTGGTTAATACGTTCTCTTTTCCGGCTTCAACACCGTTTGCCGCACCATCCATCGCAAGCTTGAAGATTTCTTCTGTCTTCTTAGATGGAGAATGTTCATCTAGGGCTGATCTAAGAGATTCCAGAAACTCATCTACACCTTCTTTTGCCGGATCTTTCAGCTCATCAAAGCCTTCCAGCCCCTCCAATGCGCCGTATACCGCATTAGCGAATTTCTTCTTTGTCTTCTTATCTAAGCCATCGAATTGATCTAATATGCCATCTACGGCACCTTTCGCTTCTGATGACAGCTGACCTTTCATGTCTCCGGCTATCAATGCAGCTATTGCGGCCGGTGGAACTTTTTTCAGTTCATCTGCAGATTTTGGTGCAGCCTTGGCAAATTCTTCCAGAGCTGCTTTTGTGGCTTCAGATGCCTGTTTCTGCATCTCTTCTGTGAATCCCGGTGTTTTATTCTTCACTTCCTGCCGGATCAGATCTTCCGTCTTAGATACTTCAACTACCTGCTTCTGGAGCTCCTCGCTTGTAGCATTATTTGCAGTTTTTACTCCTGCAGTAATTTTATTAACTGCCGCTTCGATTGCATCTGCATTTCCACTCGCTGCCGCTTCCGCCAGCTGAGTATACTGCTCAATGTCACTCGCATATTGCGCCAGTGTATCAGAGCTCTCCTTATATGCGTCTTTATTAGCTTTCAGTGCCTTATTGGCATTATCTACATCTTCTTTTTGTTTCTGTATCTTTGCATCCAACGTTGCTACAAGAGCCTTATTTCCTTGCACAACGGCATCGCTTTTTTCTTTCTGCAGTTCTTCCAGTTTGGCGCTTTCTTTTTTTACAGTATTCTCTGCCTTTTTCTTAGCTGTATATGCTTCACTAGCCTCTTGAGCCGCCTGCATCTGGTTGTTTACAGCTTCTTTATATTTCGCTTCCTGAGAAGTAAGAACAGCCTCTATCTTCTTCTGCTGAATCGTCTTCTGGATCTCTTCCTGCAGTTTTTGATAGTTTTGAATCTGTCCATTAGTAAGATTGACCTCTATTCCAAGCGCCGACGATAACTGAGACGTGATGAATGCCGCTCTGTCTGCTTCTCCATCTTTAACTTTTCCATTGGAATCAACTATCGTACTCAATTCATTGCTCAGTGACTGTAGACTATTTAACTCGATCAAATCTGCTGCCGCTTGTTTGTCCTGGGTGGCCACCAGATCTTCGTAAGACTGTTTTCTGTCCTGGGCAACTTTCAGATTCGTCTCTGCCTCTTTTGCAGAATCTTTTAATGCTCTGGAATGTGCTTTTTCTGCTTCCGTCTGCTCAGACAATTTATTTCTCATTGCAGTGCTCACTGCAATCATTGCAGTTGTTGCCACAACAGCTAAACCAATCGGATTCGCCTCTATTGCTTTTGTCAATCCTTCTTGTGCTGCTTTCAAAATATTTGTAGAAGCTGCCGCTAAACTTACTTTTCTCTGGAATAATCCAAGTACCGACTGTCCTGCTGTCAGCGTAACATTATATTGCCTTCCGGTATATTTTGCCGCTTCCATCTGTTCTGCATAACGACCGATAGCAGTCTGTGCAGTTTTCCACCATGAGGAGCTATTTTTCACAGCTTTCCCCAGTGTTGTAGTGGAATCCCCTAACTGTTTGGTGATTTTTAATTCTTTGTACGCAGCCACCAATCCTGTGACAATCGGTATTGCAGTTTTTGTATTTTTCGCAAGGAATTTCATTCCTTCCGCTACTTCCGGAAGTACATTCTTTGCAAGTTCCCCTCCGGTATTGACGATATCTCGAATCGGCTCAACAATGCCTTCTGCTGCCGGTCCGAACTTATCCACCTCGTCACAGGTGTCATTGAATATTTTTCCTGCTTCTTCAACTACTCCATTCAGTCCACCAGTCGTAAATGCCTCTGATAACCGGTTTATATCTTCCGTACTAGCGTCTACTGCACTCTTAAGTGGCTTTTCCATCTTTTCGTATACGTTGATGCCAAAGCCTTCTAACGCAGATCCTGCGATTGTGATACTTCCTTTCAGGTTGTCATTCATGGTGTTGGCCATCTTTTCAGATGCACCATCTGCGTTTTTGATTGAAGATGCCAGCTTTTTGAAATCTGTATCCGAAGCATTCACGATCGACAACAGTCCAGACATTGCCTCTTGTCCGCCAAGTGCGGCTGCAGCTGCAGCTTTTTCATCTTTTGGAAGTCCTCGAAGGGAATCTCTCATATTTTCCATTACTTCCATCAGTGACTTCATGGATCCATCCGAGTTTTTCATGGAAATATCATACTTTTCCATTGCCGCAGCTGCTTCTTTTGGCGGCTTGGCCAGTCTTGTCAAGATACTTCTAAGGGCTGTACCAGCCTGTGTGCTCTTGATACCGGAGTTGGCCATTAGTCCGATTGCCTGAGACAAATCTTCGATGTTATAGCCCAGTGCTCCCGCTACTGGTGCTACATACTTAAATGTCTCACCCATCATCCCAACATTTGTGTTGGAATTAGATGATGCCGCTGCCAGAACATCCGCAAAGTGTCCGGAATCAGATGCCTGTAATCCCATCGCCGTAAGGGCGTCTGTTACGATATCTGAGGTTGTAGCAAGATCTTCTCCTGATGCCGCTGCAAGGTTCATGATGCCTTCGATGCCGTTCAGCATATCTTCGGTCTTCCAACCGGCCATTGCCATATCGGCATGTTATCGTAAGGCTTTTTATCCTTACTTCTACACCATTACAGTGCAAGCCCAGCGTACCTTTTTACCGCCTCCTTCTGCAGGACGCCCTACCCGATAGCGAGGCAGATTATATTCTGTATCATCGCAGATACAGGTTCACCACCTACGCGTTGCCGTTGACTACAACGTTACTTGTAACCTTAACTGTCTGGTTACGGTTACAAACCGCCTCCCAGCTTCATTCCTCACTTATATTCCGCAACTACTTGATAGGTTCATTACGGACGTCATCAGCTGTAACTATGTATTTATCGCGCTACAGCCGCTTCTCTAACTAAATGCTTCAGCCGATTGTGCGGCGCTAAATTTGG
>OCIU01002291.1_pt1 | contig 11420 bp, 11 predicted proteins | sample 1538471 | NCBI WGS metagenome assembly OCIU01 (sample SAMN04571693, study PRJEB22368) | human gut metagenome | biome: human gut; material: stool | host: Homo sapiens | place: Luxembourg | collected 2012-06-01 | reverse complement strand
ATTTTGATTATTTTTAGCTTCAAAACACATTTCTATTTGTTTAGAAGTAGTTTTAGCTTCACAAAGATTTGGAAGATTTTCAATTGAAAAGTATTTTATTTCTGTAGTTTCTATATTTTCAATAAACTCTCCACCAATGACTTCACATTCAACAAAAACCTTACACACTCCATATGGATATAAAGGTTTATTATGTTTATTTCTGTCCTGAATAGCAATAACTCTTTTAGTAATAACATCAAGCCCTGATTCTTCTTTTACTTCTTTTATAGTATTTGATTCTATTGACTCTAAAACATCTACCCAACCACCAGGTAATGACCATAAGCCATTTTTTTCACGTACCAACAATATTTTTTCATCTTCAAAAATTACTGCTCTAGTATCTAATTTAGGTGTTTGATATCCACTTTCATTACAAAATAAAGTTTTTATTTTATCAACAGAAATATCCGTTTTATAACTTAACATTTCAACAGCAATATTTCTTAATTGCTCATATCGCTCTTTATCATACATATCTTTAGTATAGGCTAATCCACATTGTGCAATGCTTTGTATCTCAATTGCCCATTTTAGCCAAGGCTCTTTTAAAAATACGTCATTCATAATATCCACCCCTTTTATTATATTACTTTACATTATATAACAATTGCGAAAAATTACTTATATTATATATAACATTATAACATTAAATTATTTTACCTAAAAAGAATTTATATCCATATTATAACTTACTTTTACTAAATAATATTATAAGTATAGATACTGTATAAATAGAGTATAGGGAAAAAGAAAAATAAAAAGAAAAACAAAAATAAAAATAAAAAATTCGCTACGCTCATGTCGCCAACGATATATCCTTGCTACCGCTACGGATACATCCGTTGCTCAAAAAGAAAAAGGTTAGGAAAACCCAACCTTAATCAAAAAGCTATTTTAATATTAGTATATACTAAATTTTTACGCTTTAAATCTACATACTTTACAGGAACACATTGCTCTTTAGCTTGATTAATATTTGTAACTCCCAAATTAATATATTCTAAAGTAGAATCATCATCTAATAAAAACTCAGAAGCAAAAATTTCAGCCTGCATTTCAATCTTACAATCTGCTATTACTGGCTTATAGTTTTGATCTATAGTATTTATATCAGGATGAAGTATGGCATGACCTAATTCATGAGCTAAAACACAACTCCTTTTATAATAGTCTAACTTTGAATTTATAAAAATAAACTGTTTACTAATAGATACACCATTTCCAAAGAGTATATCAAACTTTCCATAAGCACCATCAACTTCTAAATCGTCAATATAAAGTAGTATTATTTTTCTATCCCTTATAATGTCTTCTAAACTACAACCCTCATACTCAAGTTTTAAATTTCTAACTATATGTCTTATGCTAGATGCTGAACGTGGCATAATAATCCCCTTTTATTTATCTTTTGATTTATTTTGTAACTCTCTTTCTTTTTCCTCTTGTATTGATAATAAAATAGCCCCTTTCATAGCAGATACTATGTTTTCTATAGTCTTATCAGATACAGGTTTTCCATAAAGTAAACAAGATGAATTATGCAAAGTTATATTCATATCATCAAACATATCCTCTATAGCAACTAAATTATTTTCATCTTTATTAATAACCTCAATAGTATCTGTAATACCTAATATATAATCAGCAGATATACCTAAAGCCTCAGCTATTTGACTAATAGTACCAGCCTTTGGTTCTCTATATCCGTTTTCATATCTAGATAAAGTAGGTTCTGCAATATTAGCTTTTTTAGCTAGTTCTCTTTGGTTTAAATTCATATACATTCTAGCTTTTGCTATTCTTTCACCCATAGTTTCCATAAAAATATTCCTCCAATTTATATAACTTTATAACTAAAAGTCTATCAATATAAGTAAATGTAACTCTATATTGTTAATAGCTTATAGTTAATAAAATTTATAAAATCTATAAAAATTATTTTTCTAATATGATAAATTAAATATCTTTTTAGAAAGATACATAAATAAATCTAAAATTCGCTTCGCTTGAGCGACGTGTCGGCGAAACATTTCATTTCGCCAACGATATATCCTTGCTCCCGCTACGGATAAATCCGTTGCTCAAAAATATCACTTTTTACTTTTGCAAATTTGTTAATATTATTTATTTTCATAGGTCATCCAAATTTTTTATGACATAATTTCCGTATATCTAAAAAAATTTTTTATAAAAATATTATAACATAAAAGTGGTAAAATATTACAAAATACTAAATAAAATTTACATTTTGGTAAAAAATAAATAAATATTAAATCATGTCTTGTAAAAATTTACCAAATGATTATTGACAATAAATATTTTTAGGAATATTATGTAATTACAGATAGGGAAAAGAAAATTATAAAAATATAATATATATTGTTTAGGAGGTAAATTTAAATGGGGCTTAGAGGACTTAAGGCAAAAAGGATGTTAATGGGAGTTACTCAACAAGAGATTTCTAAAGAAATAGGGATTGCTTGCAAAACGTATAATTTAAAAGAAAATGGTGTAAATGATTTCAAATTAAGTGAAGTTTCAAAAATTAGTAAGTATTTAGACTTAAGTGCACAAGAAATAAAAGATATATTTATAAATTGTAATGAATTTTAGGTAAAAATTTTTACAATTTAACTTGCCAAATGGTACATATAAATAAAGGAGGATAGTCAAATGGAAATAAATAAGGTGTTTAGAAATAAGGAATTTGGAGAACTTAGCGTAATAGTTAAAGATAAAAAAGAGTATTTTGAAGCAATACCAGTGGCAACTATACTAGGTTATCAAAATCCAAGAGGTGCAATACTTAGACATTGTAAAAAAGAAGGGGTACTGTTTCAAGACGTAAGGGTAGTAACTGGAGTCAAAAAAGATGGAAGTAATGCAGAAAAACTTGTATCTAAAAAATACATAAGTGAAGGAAACCTATACAGATTAATCATGAAGTCAAAATTGCCAAATGCAATAAACTTTGAAAACTGGATAATGGATGAAGTAATTCCAGAGATAAGAAAACATGGGGCATACTTAAATGATGATGTAATAGAAAAAACACTTAAAGATCCAGACTTTATAATACATTTAGCAACAGAACTTAAAAAAGAAAGACAAGAAAAACTAATGGCACAAAGAAAAGTTGAAAACTTAGAAGCAATAATTACAATAGATACACCTTACACAAACTTTGGAAAAAAGGTTGCAGTAAGTTCTGATGCAATAACTATAGGTCAATTTGCAAAACTACTTAGAAATAACGATATAGTAATTGGTAGAAACAGATTGTTTACATTATTAAGGGATAGGGGCTATCTTATAAAAAAGGGAAAAGACAAAAACATGCCAAAACAAACATACCTAGAACAAGGACTATTTAAAATAGCCGAAAATGTAGTTAAAACTGTTGAAGGAGAAATACTATCAACTACAACTTTAGTAACAGGAAAGGGACAAATGTATTTTTTAGATTTACTAAGCAATTAGATTATTAAAAATTATAAATTTAATATAAAAGGGGATAAGATTATGATATTTTTAAACAAAAACAATTCTAAAAAAGAATCAATGACAAACGAAGAATTTGTAGAAGCTGTAAAATATATATTAAACCATGAATTACTTTCTTTAAATGATAAAAACAATTCAAAAGAAAATCCACTAATATTAGTTGATAAAGAAGCTAGATTAAATCGATATGATGTAATATGTAGCTATATAAAAGAATTAGAAGCAGAGAAAAAGTCCATAGAAAACTTTTTTAAAAGTGAAATGGATGGATATGAAACAGCTTATATAGGTGATAGAAAGCTTACACTTAAAAATCAAAGCAGAAGTACAATAGATACACAAAAATTAAGAACAGAATTACCTGATATAGCTAATATATACACAAAAACAACAACATCAAAAGTGTTTAAAATAAGCCAAAGAGTATTAAAGAATGTGTAGGTGAAATTTATGGCAGCATATCGTCACATACACATAGATTATTGGCAAGATAGCTTTGTACTAGATTTAACTCCAGAAGAAAAGTATTTTTATATATACTTAATGACAAATAGCAAAACAACTCAATGTGGAGTATATAGTTTACATAATAGAATTATGGAAACGGAAACAGGATACAACAGAGAAACCGTAGAAAAGCTTATACAAAGATTTATAGAATATAAAAAGATATATTACTGTGAAGAAACTAAAGAAATATACTTAGTAAATTGGATAAAACACAATATGTCAAACAGTCCTAAAGTACAAAAGTGTATAAAAAAAGAAATAGAGAATATTAAAAATAAAGAATTTGTAAAACTTTTATATAAGTCCTTTGAAGACTTAGGATATAACATAGAAAATGGGGAAAATAATCATGGAAAATATAACAAAGAGTATAGAGAATCTAAACATGCCAAATCACTTAAAAATGAGAATGACAAAACTTATAAAAGCACAACAAATGATGAACTTGAACAACTTAGAAAAAGATTGGGATAATAGTAGTTATAAATGCAATAAATGTAGAGACCTTACATTTATAATAAATGATGGTGTAGCAACACCATGTGAATGTAGAGCAGTTAAAGAAGCTAAAGATATTTTAAGAAAAAGTGGAATAAGTGAAGAATTTAGAAATAAAAACTTTGAAAACTTTAAAACTATAAATGATAGCCAATCTATAAATGCCTATAACAAAGCTAGGGAATATTCTAATAACTTTCATATTATAAAAAATAATACTCAAAACTCAATAATGTTTATGGGACAACCTGGGTCAGGAAAGACTCATTTATCACTTAGCATTGCAAATGTATTAATGGATAAAGGTGTAGGAGTTGTTTATATGGGATATAGGGATGTAATAACACAAATAAAGCAAAATATTATGGATGAGGTTTACTATAATAAAGTTATGAATAGATATAAAAATGCAAAAGTACTTTTAATAGATGATTTATTCAAGGGAAGCATAAGTAAAAGTGATATAAATATAATGTTTGAGCTTATTAATCACAGGTATTTTAACAAGTTGCCAGTAATAGTTAGTACAGAACTTAGTATAGAAAACTTGGTTAATATAGATGAGGCTTTAGGTAGTAGGTTAATTGAAATGTCAAAAGATTTCCTAGTAGGAATAGGGAATAAAAAATTAAATTATAGAATTTACGGATAGAAGCAATAAGTTATTTATAAACTTATCCATAATAACGATACAATGAAGACCTTAAACTTATTAATAATTAATATATTACGAGCAAATTAGATAAATAACCATACCTTATAATTCAAATTATTGAAAATACTAAGGTATGGTTATTTTTATGTTTAAAAAAGCTATATAATAGAAAAGATTTTATATCTTAAAATATAATTATAAAAATACAATAAAAGGTGAGACAAAAAATTAGTAATAAAGCATAAAATGGATTATGCGGAAATTATATTATTAGCTTGTAGGAGCACTATACCTTGCATTAGCTAGAATATGGGGTTTTCCCTAAATTGACGCTTTTTATATGTTATTCTGAGTATTTCAAGTTATAATTACAACAAATTAAATGAAATAGAAGAAGGGAGCTAATAAAAATGAGTTATAAAGGTATTGATGTAAGCCACTTTCAAGGTAATATTGATTGGAATAAAGTAAAAGGAAATATTGATTTTGCTATATTGAGGTTAGGTTGGATAGGAAACAATAACAATCATACATTAGACACAAAATTTGAAACGTATTACAACGCTTGTAAAAGTACTGGTATTCCAATAGGTATATATGTATATAACTATTGTAATTCAGAAGATACAGTCAAGAGTGGTGCTGAGTGGACTGTAAATCAATTAAAAGACAAAGGTATTGATTTACCTATTTATATTGATATGGAAGATAGATCTATTGAGAACTTAGGTAAAGACAAATTAACTAGTATTTGTATTGCATTTAATACGGTAATAGAAAATGCAGGATATTGGGCAGGAGTTTATGCAAACCTTAATTGGTACACAAATTATCTTAATAAAGATACTATAAAAGCAAGATATACAACTTGGGTTGCACATTATGGAATATCACAAGATAGATATGTAGGTCAATATGATATGCTTCAATATTCTGACACAGGTAAAATATCAGGAATATCAGGAAATGTTGATATGGATATAATGTATAGAGACTTAATTAATGAAATTAAAGAATCAAATACAGGTACAGATAGAAAAACAGTTGAAGAATTAGCAAGAGAAGTAATTGCTGGTAAATGGGGTAATGGAGAAGAAAGAAAAATTAAACTTACTAACGCAGGATATGATTATTCAGCTGTACAAGCAAAAGTAAATGAAATATTAGGAGTAGATACAAGTATAACAAATTATTATCCAGCTATTAGTTCAGATTATAATTCAATAGTTGAAGCCCTAAAATCTATTGGCGTTGATAGCTCCTTTAATAACAGAAAAAAAATAGCTGTAAAAAATGGAATAAATAACTATACAGGAACAGCAACACAAAATATAGAGCTATTAGATAAATTAAAAGCTGGCAGATTAATTAAGGTCTAAACTTAAATTCTACTTTAAATAGAAAGACTTTAAAAGTTAGATTTTTTTGTTAAATTAATGTATTAGGAAGTAAGATAACTAATCAAAAAATAAAAGTCCTTATTTTTAGGACTTTTATTTTTATTGATTAGTTGCTCTATAGCATAAACATCAGAAGGAGCGAATCTTAAAGAATCTAAGAATTATGCAAAATCCACCTATAAACAAATAGTCTTAATGAAATTGTTGACAAATCAACATTTTTTGTTAAATTGTATTTGTTGATAAATCAACAATTTTGTATTACATAGAAAGGAAATAATATGAGAAAAAAATTTGTAATGGCAAATATAGTTACGCTTGCTCTTATCTTAATTTTTGATGTTTGGTATATGTTCGGTGGAGGATTATTTGCTAAATCTATAGCTAGTATTATGTTTGTTGGAGCAGGGATTGTAAATTATCTTTATTGTGCTAAAAATGAGGTAGATTTAAAGTTCCCAAGATGGATGTTAGTTGCTTTAACATGTGCTATGTTGGCAGATATAATACTTGTGCTTAACTTTTATCTTGGTGTAGCAGTGTTTGCACTAGGTCATGTATTTTATTTTGTATCTTATTGTATGTTAGGTAAAATAAATCGTAAAGACTTATTATGTGGAGTTGGTATTTTTACATTTGCATTATCAGTTATACAGTTTGCTCCATTTTTAGATTTTGGAAGTGGCTTTATGAAAAATGTATGTTGTGCATATGCTCTTATCATATCTTTTATGGTTGGTAAGGCGATTTCAAATTTATTAGAAGAGAAGAATGCTACTAATATAACAATTGTAGTAGGAAGTATCTTATTCATTATATCAGACCTTATGCTGATGCTTGATAAATTTGGAAGTATTCCAGGAACAAATTACTTATGCCTTGGTACATATTATCCAGGACAATTTATACTTGCGTTTTCATTATTTAAACATGCTACAATAAATCGTTTAAACTACAATAAAAACGCTAAAGTTTCTTAAAGTAAAAAAGGATATTGATAGTTATGATTGAACTTATAGAACGATTCGAGTCATTTACAACTTCTGTAACAAAGGCATACAAGTGTATTCAAAAAATTAAGCTTGCCGAGACTGAGCGTATGGGATTAAAAGCAAATCATGTAATGTATATGCACTATCTAGGTAAAAATCCAGAAGGACTTACGGCTAAGTAGCTATGCGAACTGTGTATTGAAGATAAGGCTGCTGTATCGAGAACTATAGTTGACCTTACTAAAAATGGATTTGTAAAGCCTGTAGAAACAGATTCTAGACGTAAATATCGTACAAAAATTATGCTTACACAGGAAGGGATAGAGATAAATAATAAGTTTAAAGAGGCTATTGCTATAGCGGTAAGTAAGGCTTCAAGTAACTTAAATGATTCTGATAGAGAAAATTTCTATCGTGTGTTATTTCACATTACAGATAATCTTGAAACGATTTGTGAATCATACTTACAGGATAAATAAAATTACAATGTTTTGAAATAGGTATAAAAAGTTCTTTGACTGTTATAATGGATTCGGTTAAAGAACTTTTTACTTTATATTATTGATTTATAAAAGTCAAAATCAATAAATATATGTAAATTAAATGTTTTATGGAATTTTGTGAGAATCTAGAAATATTATATAATAACATTTTTTATATAATATGTTGATAGTAAAAATACAGAAAATATAAATTTTTTTTAAAATTACAAAATTAATGTTTACATACGGAAAAAATTACTATACAATTACTATATACTAATAATTAAATAAAAAAAGATAGAGGTCGCGATATTTAATAGTAGATTTGTGGAGTTAAGCACAGAGAAGCAAATTAAAAGGAAATATCGCCGAAACGTATAACTGATGCTTTAAGGTTATATAGTTGGGCTTATGTAGAATATGCATAAGACTGTCATAAATTTATTTATGGGGAGCTATCATGATAGATATATTTTTATTATATTTAAATTTATAAAATATAGTCTTGAGTGATATCCTCAAGACTTTTTTTACGCTTAGGGACATTATAATACTTTAAAAAAATGTAGATAACTTCTAATGTAAGTAATATCAATAAATTGGTTTTGAGCGTAAAAAAAGATTTTGAGCAACGGACGAAGTCGTTGGCGACATGAGCGAAGCGAATTTTTTTATTACATTAAAATATAATAAAGATTGGAGAGGGGATTATGAATTTATTAGTATCAAGAAAAGAGAAATCTAACAAAAAATTAGGGGAAGGAATAAAAGTACCTCATACATTAGTAATAATATCACTTATTATACTTTTTGTATCAATTGCTACATATATAGTTCCAGGGGGAGCATATGAGAAAGTGGTTAATGAAGCAGGTAAAACTGTAGTTGTAGATGGGTCATTTAAATATGTAGAAAATCAACCTCAAGGTTTATTTCAAGTATTACAAGCACCAGTTCAAGGAATTATAGATGGTGCTGAAATTATAGCATTTTTATTTATAGTAGGTGGGGCTTTTAATTTAATATCTAAAACAAAAGCAATAGATTTCGGTATTGTTAATATAGTTAATGTTTTTAAGGGGAAAGAAATATTAATTATTCCAATTATAACTTTTATATTCTCACTAGGTGGAGCAGTATTTGGAATGTATGAAGAATCTGTACCATTTGTTGCTATATTAGTTCCATTAATGTTAGCCTTAGGATATGATAGTATAATGGCTGTTGGAGTAACATATTTAGCATGTGCTTTAGGATTTTCTTCAGCAATGCTTAATCCTTTTACAGTAGGTATAGCTCAATCAATAGCAGAAATACCAATGTTTTCAGGTATAGAGTACCGTACAATCATATGGTTTATAACGACAACTGTAGGAACTTTATTTTTAATGATGTACGCTACGAAAATTAAGAAAAATCCAGAATTTAGTCCAGTTTATGAAAGTGATAAAATAAAACGCGAGAACTTAACAAATTTTGGTGAAGATAAAGATGGATTTACTTTTACTCATAAGATAATATTATCTTTATTAGCACTTTGTATAGGGATTATAGTATGGGGAGTTTTAACTCAAGGATTTTGGATACCACAAATAGCAGCAGTATTTTTAGTAACTGGATTAGCAAGTGGTATAATAGGAAGACTTTCAGGAGATGAAATGGCAGATGCATTTATAGAAGGTGCAAAAGGTATGATAGGTGCAGCTATTATGATAGGATTTGCAAGAGCTATAGTAATAATAGCTGAAAATGCTAGTATAATAGATACAATATTATATAACTTAGCTGGAGTAATAGGAAAATTACCACCATTATTAGCAGCTTTAACAATGCCAATACTTGCACCACTTGGTGATTTAATAGGTATATCTCGTCAATTGACAGTTTTAATATTCCAATTTGGAGATGGATTTTCGAATGTAATATTCCCTACATCAGGAATATTAATAGCTTGCTTAGGAATTGCAGGTGTTCCTTTTGGAAAGTGGTTAAAATGGGTAATGCCACTTCAAGGTATATTATTTGTGTTAGCTATAACATTTATAACAATAGGTTCATTAATAGGATGGGCGTAAAAAAGGGGGATAGAATATGAAAGAGTTATTATTTAATGAGTGGCAAAATTTAAAAGAAGTATTATGTGAAATTAGTGAGTATATATATCATAATCCAGAGTTAGGAAATCAAGAATTTAAATCTTCAGAGAAGTTAATTTCATTTTTAGAAGAACATAATTTTATAGTAGAAAGAGAATTTTTAGGACTTAAAACTGCTTTTAGAGCAGTATATGATAGCAATAAACCGGGCTTAACAGTTGGGTACTTATGTGAATACGATGCACTTCCAGAAATAGGTCATGGATGTGGTCATAATATGATAGGAACAATGTCAGCAGGTGCAGGTGTTATTTTAAGTAAAATATTAGATCAAGTTGGAGGACGTGTAATAGTATATGGTACTCCAGCAGAAGAGACTGATGGAGCAAAGGTAATATTTGCTGAGCAAGGAGTGTTTGAAGAGTTAGATGCTGCTATGATGCTTCATCCATCTGATAAAACTTGTGCTAGTGGAACATCTACGGCAATTTATCCATTACAATTTAGATATAAGGGGAAAAATGCTCATGCAGCATCTTGTCCTCAAGATGGTATAAATGCATTAAATAGCGTTATACAATTATTTAATGGAATTGATGCTCTTCGTCAACATGTAACTCCGGATGTTAGAATGCATGGAATAATAACGAATGGTGGAGTTGCAGCAAATATAGTTCCAGATGAAGCTGTGGCACAATTTTATTTTAGGGCAGCAAAAAAAGAAACTGTTATGGAATTAGTAGAAAAAGTTAAAAATATAGCACAAGGAGCAGCTCTTATGACAGGTGCAACTCTTGAAATGGAAAGATTTGAGTTACCTTATGATGATTTAAGAACTCATGAGAATTTATCAGAAGTTTTTAATGAAAATTTGAGAATTCTTGGAATTGAAGATATTGAAGAAAATGAAGACTTTGGGTCTAGTGACATAGGAAATGTAAGTCATATAGTACCTACGATTCATCCTAATATAGGAATATCTAATTGTAGAGTAATTGGTCATAGTAGAGAAATGGCAGATGCTACTATATCTGAGCTTGGACATGAAAGGTTACTTATAGGAACTTTAGCTCTTGCTTATACAGGATACGATGTTTTAACTAATAAAGTTGAATTATGATATAATAAGAGATACTAATAAAAGTCCTTATATTTAGGACTTTTATTTTTTTTACACTTAAAGAGATTATAGTATACTAATTTTAATACAAAAAGCATTAGGAAAATTTATAGAATAT
>OCIU01002289.1_pt1 | contig 11428 bp, 7 predicted proteins | sample 1538471 | NCBI WGS metagenome assembly OCIU01 (sample SAMN04571693, study PRJEB22368) | human gut metagenome | biome: human gut; material: stool | host: Homo sapiens | place: Luxembourg | collected 2012-06-01 | reverse complement strand
GAGCACTGCGACCACGTCAGCGCCCTGCCGGTGCTTACAAAAAAATACGGGATCCCCGTCCACATGACGGAAAAATCGGCAAAGGCGATGACGGTGCCGGACGGCTGTCCGCTGAAAAGCTGCCTGACCGCACACGACGGAGAATTCAGCGTGAAGCTTTCCTGCGGCGCGGAGGTAACGGCATTCGATGTCCCGCACGACAGCCGCGAATGCGTCGGGTACCGGGTATCGTATTCCGGAAGCTCCGTCGGCATCGTCACCGACATCGGGTATGTTACCGAAAAGGTCTGTACAATGCTCTCCGGCTGTGAAACCGTGATGATAGAGGCAAACCACGACCGTGAAATGGTCAGAAAAGGCAGTTATCCCGAAGCACTGAAGCAGAGAATACTCTCCGGCGGCGGGCATCTGTCCAACAGCGACTGCGCGGCACTTGCATCGATGCTCTGCGCAGACGGCACAAAGCACATAATTCTCGCGCATCTCAGTGAGGAGAACAATACCCCCGAAGCCGCTCTCCGAGCCGTCGGAAAGGCGCTTTCCGGAAGCGGCGCCGACATTGTCGCTGTGTGCGGAGACAGAGTGACCGCCGCTCCGTGCGGGCATGAATGTGAAGCCGGGAGGGAGCTTATCGGATGCTTAACATAACGGTGCTCTGCGTCGGGACGCTGAAGGAGCAGTATCTCCGCGACGCGGTTAAGGAATACTCAAAGCGCATCGGCGGCTATGCAAGGCTGAGCATAACCGAGACGCAGAACGACAGGGAGCTTATCCCGAAGCTGCCGAAGCGAGCGTATAAGATCGCCCTCTGCGTCGAGGGAAAACAGCTTTCGTCCGAAGAGCTTTCGGAGAAGATGCAGGACACGGCGGTGAACGGATATTCCGACGTCGTGTTCGTGATAGGCGACTCCGACGGCATGGGAGAGGACGTGAAGGCGGCGTGCGACTTCCGTCTGTCGTTTTCGAAAATGACCTTCCCGCATCAGCTAATGCGGGTGATACTGCTTGAACAGATATACCGGGCACTCTCCATCGCAAACAACGGAAAGTACCACAAATAGATCCGGTCAACCGGAGGAAAGGCACGGCAAAGGATAAACCATATGAAATTTCTGAAAAATGCCGCAGTCAGGGCAACCGCACTGCTTGTTTTCGCCGCAATGATCTCCGCCGTCATACTCTGGCAGGCGGGGGCGTACGATATTTCCTTCATAAAGCGCCCTGCCCCGCATATCACGGATACCGCCGACACCACCGGAAGCGGAGATGACACCGACCCGTCGGACAACACCACGGCCACTCCCGGCACGACCGAGCCGCCGGAGACCGAGCCGCCGACCGACACGACCGTCAGCGGAGAGGATGCGGAAAAGCTCCTTGACCTCATTCTCTCCTATGCGGACATGAAAAAGGACGGCTGGAAGATATCCGACGGGGTTTTCGGACAGTCATCGTCAATTGCAAGGCTGGGCTTTGACACAGGAAACCTGAAAAACAAATTTGCCGCACGGAAAGTGACGGAATCAAAAAATATTCTTTACCGTCAGGCAGACGGCACGTGGATCATCAAGACCGTAAAGGACAAGGTAACTCTTCCGTCGGTCAGGCTGTATTTCGGGCTGATACTGCTTGACAACGGCAAAAGCGTTTCGGTATACAACTCCGACGGGAAACAGCTGATAAAGAATTTCACCGGCTCGCTTGTCAATGCAAAAACCGACGACGGCGACCCGGCAGTGATGATCGGCGGGAAATATTACGGGATCAACGAAAAAACCGGCCGCACCGGGGAGATCAGCGCGGACAGGATAGATTTCAATGCGCTCAGATTCGACAGCCCGTCGTATTTCGCCCCGGATACCGGTCTGTACCCGTTCTCTCAGTATGTTGACGTGTTGACCGAAATTACAACGGCTCCGCCGACATCAGAGCCTCCGGAGACAGATCCGCCGGAGACCGACTCCGGCTCAGCCCCCGGCACCGACCCCGAAGAGACAACGGAAGGCAGTGAAACCGATCCCCCCGCAACATCGGAGGACGATACATCAGTCCCTCCCGAAACCGACGGCAGCAGCGAAACCGATAACGTCGATATCCCTGTCTCGGAAAAGAAGAACGAGGCAGGCAATGCCGTCACCACCGAGATCGACGGAAAGCTCTATTCCGTCGAAACAGTCCTGATGTGGGGCTACCGCGACGCGGAGGGAACAACGGTAATAGAACCGCAGTTCAAAACCGCTTACGGCTTCTCGCCGGAAGGACTTGCGGCGGCAGTTGACTTTGAGGACAGAATGATCTTTATCGACCGCACCGGAAAGATCGTCATCACGCTCGCGCACAACGAAACCGTTTATTATGACAAAAATATCGGAATGAAGGTGCATCAGGTCTACGGCGAGCCGATCTCCGACGGCATCGAAAGCCTCGGTTCGTATTATTTTGACCGCGGTTACGTCATGGTGCGGTATATCATGCGCGGAACAAAGTCGAGAAAGCTGTTTCTCACCGAAAACCGTCTCCTTGCCCGGAACGGGACCTATTTCGAGCTTCCGAACGGCTTTTCGCTCGTTAATTACTCCGACGGTGCCATTCTGCTTGAAAAGAACGGCAGGTACGGATTCATCGACCTTGACAGCGGCTGGATAACCCCGGCTGTCTATACCTCGGCGACCCCGTTCGTCAGCGGGCTGTCGGTCGTCGGCAATTCCGAGGGAAAATTCGGTCTTATCAACACAGAGGGAGAGTTTGTCCTCCCCATGTATTTCGACTATATCTCAGCCCCGTCATCCGGCACGGTCTCCGCATATTCCGAAGCGCGCGGATGGGAGCTTTACTGTGCGGTAAGCAGGTGACGGGGAGGTGCGGGTGACCGGCAGTCAGCAAGTCGGCGCACCGGAAAATCAAAAGCCGCTCTGCCCCGTAACCGGGAAAAGCGGCTTTTCTGCGTCAATGCGTCAGTTTGATATAATTTCCGCCGTCTTTTCGGCAAGTCCCTCTGCCGTGACCTCTCCGTATCCGGCGATAGCCGTTTTCAGCCTTCCGCCGAAGGGTGAGATCCACTTGTCGGGGATCCCGCCGGCGCCGGCGAGCATTCCGACGACCGAACCGACCGTCGCGCCGTTGCAGTCGGTATCGAATGCCGCCTGAACCGCGGTGCAGATGCTCTTTCCGAAGTCACCGCCGCCGGTCACAAGAGCCATTGTGACGATCATTGCGTTCGGGTTGGTATAGCACCAGCCGGTCTGTGACCTCTCGTCATAGACGGAGTGTATCCTGTCGGTGATCGCCCCCGCATCAAGCCCCTCCGCGTGCCATGCGATGACCCTCTCAATGTCGTCGCGCAGGCGGCACTTCTCCGGTATCACCGAAAGTCCCGCGCGGATAACCGTCATCACGTCGTCCGTCACCGCAGCCTGCGCCAGCATTGCGGCAACGAACATCGCGCCGTAGATGCCGTTCTTCACGTGCGTTGCCGAGGCGTCGCGGAATGCCATTTCGGCAGCCTTTTCCGGGTCACCGGGATTGATGTAGCCGTAGAAATCGGCTCTTATCTGCGCGCCTATCCACTCGCGGTAGGGATTTTTGCAGGTTGCCGTCTCCGGCGGAAGAAGCCCCGCGGCGGCATTCCTGTAAGCCACCCTCTCCGCGGTGCAGGTGCTGAGATACGGCAGCCAGCGGAGCCAGCCGTGAAGGACGTCCTCTGCCGTGAAGTCCTTACCGTAATTCTCAACGATCTTCAGTGCAAGAACCGTGTAGTTCGTGTCGTCATCGGCAGGGGAGATGCCGTGAACCGTATCGATCCAGAAATCCCTCCTGTCGAAGCCGTATTTTGCCGCAACCTCCGCCGGGAAGTCGGACAGCGCCATATAGCGTGACAGCGGGAAGTTTCCGCTGCTCTTCAGCCCGTCCTCAAGCGGTTCCCTCATAACGCTCTCGACCGGCTTTCCGAGAAGGCAGCCCGCCATTCTTCCGAGCCACGCGCCGCGGAGACGGTTTTTCAGCGCCTCTCCCTCCGGTGCAGCCGACCTTGCGGCTCCGGGGGCGGCAGCCTTTATCGCCCCGTAATCCGAAGGCTCATCGTAGCCCGAGACCCGCGCGCTGTTCTGCATCGCCCTCTCAAGCTCCTCAAGCCCGTTCTCAAGCGCGGCAAGCTCCGCCCTGTCAAGCGACCTGTAACCCTCGCATATCTTTCTGTACTTTTCAACGTCAAGCCCGTCAAGGCAGTCCTGCTCGAATTCAAGATATATGTCGCGTCCGAGCGTTATCCAGGGTTCGTTGCTTAGCATATGATTTTTCTCCGTAATTCCTTAAGTATTATATAATTCGTCCATCAGATCGTTGAGCTTTGCGTCGAATATCCCATAGTTCTCGCCCCACCACGACGCGAAGTTTTTGCTCTCATTGTAGGTGGGAATGCGGAGAACGTACTGAGGCGTCCAGAGCAGATTGTTGTAAATCACCTCAAAATTGAGACGGATATTCTTTGTCATCAGGTCAAGCATATCCTTGGAGTCCTCATCATGGGTGTATCTGCCCTTGAGGACCGTCTCATAGTACTCCTCGGTGACGTTGCGGTAGCTTTCCGCGCACATTGCCTCAAGGACAGCCGCGCTCATATCGACACTCTTTGCCGCATTCGGGATCGACATTACCGAAAGTCCGTTCGAAAGAGCGGTCGCATAGTCCTCCTGAGTCTCGTCGTATTTCGGATAGGGCAGAAGTCCGTACTCGTCCTCCATGTTGTTCAGCTGATGCTCGACAGACCAGAGCCATGTCGGGTTGAACAGCGCCCTGCCGCTTGTGAAAACATGGGAAGAACCGAAATCCGTGTTGCGCGCGGTCATGGCAAACGTTCCCTGATTTTCAACCACCAGCTTGTAGACCTTGTCAACGATGTTTGACAGTTTTTCGGTATCGGTGTCGAAATAGTAGCGGCCGTCTCCGTCGCGTGCAAGCATATCGAATTCGAACGACTGAACATAGGCATCAACTGCCTGTGAATTGAAGTGTACTATCCCGTAGAAGTCCTCTCCGTCCTCCTTGTGGTTGGAGTTAAGGTCGGTATACATACCCGCGGTAAGGGTATCGATATAATCGATAGTCCATCTGCCGTCGCGGACGACGTCGTAAAGATCCTCTTTCACAACGTTCCTGTACTCCTCGGCGATCCTCTTGTTGAAGACATACGACATCATGCAGTTTATGTACGATGTGGATATCTCGCCGGCGGCAAGATACTGATGACCGTTGATATTGCAGGTGTCGTTTATCTGCTGCGACCACCACGGCTTTTCAAGGTCAAGATATTTTACCGTTGTAAGGTCAGCGTACACATTGTACGGAATAAGGTTCGGACAGGCGTGCATCCATGCCGCGATGACATCGAAATCGTCGTCTCCCGCCTGAAGCACACCGATAAGCTCCTGAAGCGAATCGCCGTACTTTTCCCATCCGTTTGCGGCATAGACCTTTATTTTGACGTTCAGTCTTTCGTTGACCGCCTGATTTCTTCTCCAGACAGCCTGACTTACTCTGTCGTTTGCCGCGTCCTCTTCGACATATATCTCGATGACCGCGTCGTTGTCGCCTCTTGTGTGGAAAACAACGTCGCTTCCCCCGAAATCCATCTTCTCGGGGAGGGTATCCTTTGCGTCCTTTCTGCCGCCCTCGCCGTCTCCGGAGGGAGCTGCCGTTGTACCGGAGGTACCGCCTGATCCGACCGGCTTGCCTCCCGGAGTTTTACATCCGGCAAGAATGCCCGCCGCGGTAATAAGGGCAAGAACAGCTGCAAATAATTTAGCTTTCATTCTGTGTTCCTTTCGTTATGTTTCGGTTATTTCCCGGTTCTGAACGAGAAATCGGAAGCGCTCACCTTTCCGTCATAGACTATATAGACACAGTCGGCAGACGCGGTGATCTCGTTTGAGGCAAGAGCCTTTTTGTTGCCGTAGATGTTGTAGGCGGTGTAATCCTTACCCTCGGGAAGGACAAGGGTGCCCTTTCCGGTCTTTTGCTCGCCGTCGTAGTAGACGGTGACAACGCTCTTTTCGCCGTCATAGTAGATATCGGCAAAGAGCGAGCGGTCGGAGCAGATCGTTTCGTGCTCCGTTGCCTGCCCGACAAAGCGGAGCATGGTGGAATATGCAATGACCGATTCTCTCGGCTGGAGATAGCCGTTGAACATTGTCCAGCCGTCAAATTCCTCGGTGGAGGAGGAGAAGGCAAAAACGGTGAAGTCCTTGTAGCCCCTTGCGCGGAAGTAAAGCGCCTTTGCAACGTTTTCGGTCGCGCACCATGCATTGTCGCTGCTGCACACACCGGATTCGGTGTTGAACAGACCCGTCGTACCGAGGCCGCAGGTCCTCTGGACAAGACCTATGCCGTTTTCCATGTACTCGAAGAAGTTATCGTCAAAGGGATAGTGCAGGTGGTGAGCGTAGGCATCAAGGATCTTGTCGTCAAGCAGCTTCTTTATCGTATTTCCCATCGGGAAGGTATCCTTCGACCACCATTCTGCTCTCTCCTGATTGATCGGAGCGACAAGTCCCGGACCGATGATATATGCATCGGGATCGTACTGTCTTATCGTTCTTGCACCGATGTCAAGAAGCTCGCAGTACTCCTCCGACGTGCCGTGGAAGAACTCTCCGTCCGGCTCGTTCCATATCTGCCATATAAGCTTGCCGCGCTCCACGTTTCTTGTGTGGACGGCAACCTCGCGGCAGAAGTCCTCCCAGTATTCCTTCTCCGGGCAGACGTTATAGCAGATCTCGGTGTCGTTTTTGTACTTTTCTTTATATGCCCATTCGGGCGGTGTGCCGATTATGTATATCAGCGACTGACCGTGGCTGTTTGCGGTTTCAAGCAGTCTGTCAAAGAGTCCGAAATTCATTTCGGAATCCATTGTCGGCTGGAAATCGCCCCAGTATATCGCGTCCTCGCGGATGCCGTTGAAGCCCATGTATTCGATGGTCTTTATCATCGATGCCGCCTGTCTGTCGACCGACGACTGACCGAGAACCGAATATCTCCCGGTAAACACGCGGGCAAGGCAGGGCTGGCAGCTGAAAATGAACTCCGGATTTGCGGTTTTGTTCCTCGGAACAACGCCTATACTGAATTTCAGCTCGGTTTCGTCGCCCACGATCTTCAGTCTCAGTCTGTAGATCCCGTTCATTTTCGGGACAAACGAGTCAACAATCTCTGTGCCCTCCAGCTTATGGTTTTTAACGATGTCGTAAGCAAGCTGGTCGCTTTCGATCGTTACTGTCGCGACCTTTCCGGTCAGCTTTTTGCCGGAGAAGGAGATGTAATATCTGACCTCGGTGTCCGGCTCGAACAGATTTATATCGTTCAGTACTCCGAATGCAAGCCTTTTGCCGTTTTCCTGCAGGCTTGCGTTTTTGTAATGGTATTCCACTGGATCCTTTTTGCCTCCGCTTGTCGTCTGTGTCGGTTCGGTATCTGTTGTGCCCGCGCTGTTTTTATTGTCATCGGTCGTCACGGAAGGATTTCCTCCGACCGCGCATCCTGCGGCAATTCCCGCAAGGAACAGCAGGGCGGCAGCCGCCGAAATTATTCTGTTTTTCATTCTCTGATTATCCTTTTTTCAGAAAGAGAACCGCTCCCGCCGCGGACGAAGAGCGGTTTTCCGTTATTCGGTCAGGTATACTGACTTACTTATCTCTTTTTCTTCGCGAAGCAGACGCCTGCAAGAGCAACGGCTCCGACAAACACTGCGACAGACGCGATATCTGCGGTTCCGGGGTTATTGGGATCCTCGCCTATGCGGTTATAGGTGAGCCATGCCGAGACGTTGAGTGCATCGTCAAGGTACGAAGCGCACTTCTGGTTGTTTGTGAAGCGGATATAAACGGTCTCGCCCTTTTTCACTTCAAATGTGACCGAGGTTTTCGCGTTTTCGGGAACATCGTTCTTGTTGAAGCCGTCCTGAGCGTCCTGCCCCTGCTTTGTCACGGCGAGGGCTTTTGCAAGAGCCTTTCCGTTTGCTCTTTCAAACTTGATAAGAGCGCCGTCCATCTCGTCGGTCTGGGCATTGCGGAGAGATGCCTCGATATCAAAGGTCACGTTTCCGGTCTGGGGAGCCGTCCAGCCGATGGTCATTTCACCGTGAGTGGGATAAACGTAGAAAACAGAGTTTGCGCCTCTGTGGTGAGGCTGATAATACGCAAACGTCATTTCGCCGAGCTCCTGAACCTCGGAGCCGTCGCCGCCCTTCTTGTATGTAGTGGGGGTGAGCTTGGTCTCTTCACTGGTCTTGCCGTAGAAGCTGAAGCCGTTCGCGGGGGTTTCTCTTCCGAACAGATACTGGATGTTCCATCTGTCGCCTTCCTTGAGCTCGCGTTCCTTGCCCCAGCCGTCCTGTACGTAATCCGCGTCGGTGACCTCTGCGAATGCGGGGATTGCGGCAAGAGAGAGGAGCATCATGACTGCCGCGATAAGTGCTGTGATCTTTTTCATTGTGTTTTGTCCTTTCAGTTTTTATTTTTCAATAACCGCGGTTATTTCTTTTTCTTTTTCACCGCGACGGCAATTACGGCGGCGACTATGACGACAGCGGCGGCTGCGGCAACGATTACCACGGTGGTATTGCCGTTTCCCTTTGCGCCGACCTTGTCTGTATCGGTTGCGGGCTTTGTGCTGTCGGTCGAGGGTGCGCTGCCGGATCCGGGATTATTATCGGTTACCGTTCCCGTCGGTTCGCCGGAGGTCTGCGGTGTTTCCGTTGAGGTCTCCGGCATATCGCCGAGGCGGTTATAACCCATCTTGAACCAGCACACCATCTGGTCGTTCCCGCCGACCTCCTTGTTGCTGAAGCGGACAAAGACCTTTTCGTCCTTCTTTATCTCGAATGAAAACTTTGTGCGCGCGTCCTTTGCGGAGTATCTTGCCATGCCGGAATCGAACTTTCCTGCCTTCACCACCTCAAGGTCGTCAGCCAGCTTTGTGCCGTCCTCGCGCTCGAAGATTATCGCGACTCCGTTCTCCTCCTCCGTGGGATCGAACTGGAGGCAGGCTTCGATATCAAACGACACGTTTCCGGTCACGGGAGCCTTGAATTCAAAAATCATTTCGCCGAGGGAGGGATAGATCCAGAAGTAGGAATTTTCGCCCTGAATATCGTTCTCCCAGTAGCGGGCGGTTATCGTCTTATCGGGAGATGTCTCGTCCTCAATTGTCCAGTTGCGGCTGTCGAACTGTCCCTCTTTGTTCGTGCAGGGGATCATTTCCTCGCTGCCGGTCCATCTGGCATAGAAGGAAAAGCCGTTTGAGCCGGGCTCTCTGCCGAGGATCTGTGTTAGATTGTACTTTTCGCCCTCGCTGAAAGAGACGTCCTCCGCCGAAGCGGTCAGCGCAAATGCCGACACGGTGAGCAGTGCGGCAAAAGCCAGTGCAAGTAGTTTTTTCATTCTTCATATCCTTTCAGTTATTCCGCCGTCCGTCCGATTACACAAACCGGTCGTGCCGTCCGGCGGTTCTGTTATGATTTTATAACAGAATCCGCGGAGAATCAATATACAAAAACCGTTCATTTTTTCGCCTCAAAAAGAGTCTCCGGTCGCAGAATGACCAACAAATCAGCCAGAAATGCGCCGATTCAGTGTAAAGTGCAAATGCCGGCTTGCGTAAAGTGCAACTCCCGGTTTGCAAAATGCCGTTATACCGCCCTCCGCAGAATGACAACCGGAAAGTGCGTACCCCTTGCCGGAACAAAAAAATTTCCGGACTGCCGCGCAGTTTCGCGGCAGTCCGGGGTAAGTCGGCGCAATCCGGAGGTGCGGTTATTCGATTCTTACCGTAACCGCAGAGTGCGGAGGTATTTCGGCCGAGACCGCGCCGCCGGTCACGTCAAGCGCCGAGATACGGTTTTCCAGGCTGTCAGAGAGGTACGCTGCGGTGAAACCGACAGGGAGCCGAATATCGGCTGTTCTCGTCTCATCTGTCAGGTTGACTGCACGAAGGATCACACCGCAGCCATCCTCGGCACACTTCAGAACCGTAAAGCGCACACCATCGCCCTCGGCTTCGATGGCGTTCCCGCAGAGCGGCAGGAAGCCCTTGTGAGAGGTTCCTGACGAATAGCAGACCGGATGACATAACAGGTCGGAAAGGCGCTTCATTGCGACGGCATCGTTTGCCGGAGCAATTCCGAGCGCGATGTAATTGTCACCGATATCCGGTGACGGGTCGGGGTCGGTAGAGCCGCGCAGAAGAGTGACGGACAGGATGCCATGGCTGTTGCGGAAGCCGTGCTTGCAGTCGCTCATCAGACCAAGGCGGTTTGCCGGAGAGTAGATGAACGTGGTCGCGGGGATATCCTGATTGCGTTCTTCCCGCGTTATCAGCCCGTAGGGGATATCGCAGACGCTCTCTCCCCTTTCCGGGAGGGGAAGCATGAAGGAGAGCTGGGGGACGGAGCAGCCGCCCTCGCCCTTTTCGTTCCAATTGACGGTTATGCGGTAGGTAAGAGTCTCTGCACCGGAATCAAGCCCGATCTCACATTTCAGAGACGAGCTTCCGAAGCGCATATCATAGCAGAGACGTTCGCAAAGTCCGGTTCCCGCAGTTTCCGCCGTCTCACCGGGGATCCCGGGAAGGTAACCTACGTAGCCCGATCTGTCGGCAAGACCGGAGCGAGTGTATTCGTAAACGCGGGTATTGCAGGTACGGTTGAGATTCATTTCGTTCATCCTCTCGCCGACGCGCCATGCGGTCATACCGAAGCGGGCGTTTTCGGTTATCATTGAGAAGTATCCTGCCGGAGCGGAGATATACTCTCTTCCGCTCCTGTCGGTAAGCGATATCAGCTCAAGCGTCATCGGGTCGAATACGGCGCGAAGATTTTCGTTTGCAAGGACATAGGTGTTATCGCTTATATACCTGTCGCAGAACATATCGACCCAGACCGCATTTTTCAGATGCCCGTTGCCGTCGGCGGAAAGGCGGTTCGGATAATACCCGCGCCCCTGATCTGCGCTGCAGGCAGAGGTATCGGTCCGGCTCTTTTTCGGCCGGAGAATGAGGGTCGACCAGCCGTATGCGGCAACCCTCACCTTTGCGTTAAGGATACTGAAGCAGTGTCCGCCGTAATAGCCGTCGACATGGCGGACAGCGAAGGGAACCGTATCTCCCTCCGGTGTGACAAGCTCAGCGTCGTAGATCCCGACATTGTAGTCCCACACCATGAACTCCGACAGCTCTTCTCTGTCATATTGAGTAGTATTGAAGAAGTGAAATATCCTGTAAGATCCGCGTCCGCGCTCCGGTGCCGGCATACGGAAGCCCATGCACTGCGACTGATACCATCCGACCCCGGCCCCCTCGGAAAGAGAGCAATCCACGTCGTCAAAAGGTATACCGGAGGTATCGATCCCGGCGGCGATCTTCCGCATAGCATAGTTTGCCG
>OCIU01002282.1_pt1 | contig 11446 bp, 9 predicted proteins | sample 1538471 | NCBI WGS metagenome assembly OCIU01 (sample SAMN04571693, study PRJEB22368) | human gut metagenome | biome: human gut; material: stool | host: Homo sapiens | place: Luxembourg | collected 2012-06-01 | reverse complement strand
GTAGAGGCATTTGAAAGCATAACCTTTTTTATAAGATTCATATATGCGATTAATTTTGAACACCTACTTAACTTTCGCATATAGTTATTGACATATAACCTCAAGAAAGCGCCGCCTTGATTTTGGGGCAAGCGACAAAAGTGAGCGCGGCGATGCTTTCTTGAGTTGACAATTGTTTGCAAATGTTTCAATCATGTACTTGCGGAAGTCATGTCTTAAAAGACCAACTGGTCACTTTCCACAAATTGTTTCCATCGAAAGCTTTTCAAACACTATGTCGTAGTGGCTTTCCACGCTGTTTTCCTCCATCAAGAACAAGATGTTGCCCTTGTTGTCATGAATCATGGTAGAGTAGGCCGAGAGCGTGTTGCTTACCTCGTAACAGCCCTCCCAGTTGGCAGCCACGCTTTCGGGCGTAGCATAGTCGGCTGCCGATTTTAGCTCCTTATAGTAGATTGCTACCTTTGTTCGCTCAGGACCGAGCGGCACGCTCTGCAGGAGCATGGTCTTTTTCTTGCCGTTTATCTTAGCCTTTGCCAGCACCAGCTCGCCGTTGCAAGCGTTGCTGCTTGCCTTTACGCCCTTGTTCTCTGCTCCCGAGAAAGCCACCGAGCCCCATCGTCCTGCTGCCGTTTTAGCGTTGTCATAGCTGTAGATGTTATAATATCTGCCGCTGCTCACACGGCTGCTTAGCAGCACATCGCCGTTAGGCAGCTCCTCCACTTTTGCTTCGTCACCCTTAGGCGCAGCCTCCTGCGCGTTAGCTTGTGCTCCCAGCACGCCCCATGTTTTTCCGAAATCGTCGCTATAGAGCACGCGGTTGCCACGATTGGTTGCCAACGCCGAGTAGATGCGATAGTGGGTTCCAACCTTTATCTTCTTGCTTTGCACCATTCGACCGCTTGTGAAGAATGCTCCTTTTATGTCGGGCATGAGCTTATAAATTTGGTTCGTAACGTCTTCACCTTGCCATGTTTTGCCTTCATCGCGGCTGCAATAGCGTCCCATCATTATTGGTTGCTCTCTGCTCGAGTCGAAATAACTTATTCCGCCTGAAGCACACATAAGCAGCAGTTCACCTGTCTTGTTGTCTGCCACCACAGCAGCATCGCCGTGTCCACAGTTGAAGTCGGTTGCCACCTTACTACCGCCTTGTGCCACCATCTGTTCGTTTTCGCTCCATGTCTCGCCGCCGTCGCAGCTTGTCTTCATCACGATATCGAGATGATGTCCCCATCCAATGTCGGTTCCGTCGTAGCGATGGTCGGTAAATGCGATGATTTTGCCCGACTTACATTGCACTATAGCAGGAATTCTGTACTGTCCCTTCATCTTGTCAAACAGCACCTTTTTGCTGGCTGTCATGGGCATTGCTATAAGCAGCAAACAAGCTATGGCCATCGTCTCTTTCAGCCATTTCTCTATCCGTTTTTTCATAATTCTTTTTTGTTGATTTTGTTCGATTGTTATTTTGTTCGATTGTTATTTTGTAAAATAAAGCTTTTTAATAACCTTTTTTTTTCACACGAAGTTTCTCGTTCGTGTAAGTTATGGTGTAGCTTTTGCCCCGTTGTGTATTGAAGTTCAACGTCTTGCCGTTGTAATGTACCATGCATGGCTCTCCCGATTGCGACACGACGGTTGCCTGAACCAGCTTGCCGCCACACCATGTTAGGTTTACCAAGAAGTTGCCACGGGCGCGAAGCCCCTCAACAGAACCTTCTTTCCATGCGTCGGGCAGGGCGGGAAGCAGATGCAGGAAGCCCATGTGGCTCTGCAAGAGCATCTCCGTAACGCCAGCCGTGCCGCCGAAGTTGCCGTCAATCTGGAAGGGAGCGTGTGTGTCCCACAGGTTGTCGAGCGTGCCGTTCTTAAGCAGGTTGCCATAGAGCTTGTAGGCGTGGTTGCCATCGTGCAGACGGGCCCATTGGTTCAGCTTCCAGCCCATCGACCAGCCTGTTGCCCCGTCTCCTCTGTGCTCAAGCACCACACGCGATGCCTTGGCAAGGTCGGGCGTGGTTACAGGCGATATGGTGTGGCCCGGATGCAGACCGAACAGGTGGTTCACATGTCTGTGTTCATCCTTTGGGTCATCAATGTCGCGTGACCACTCCATGAGCTGTCCGTAGCGTCCTGTCTTGTAAGGGGCTATGTGCTTAAGAGCGTTTTCCCACTCTTGACGTTCCTTGGCGTCGCGTCCCAACACCTTGCTTGCCTCAATGGCGTCTGTCAAGATCTCGCGCACCACGGCGTGAGCAAAGGTTGCACCCTCGTCAACGGGTCCGTGCTCGGGTGAGGTCGATGGAGCGGCTGTGAAGATCCCGTCTTTGCGTCGCCACAGATAGTCGGTAGCAAAGCGTGCGCTACCTTTAATGATGTCGTAAGCCTCATTAGCCAGAAACTTGCGGTCGCGCGTATAGTCGTAATAGTTCCACAGATGCGTTGCAAGCCACGGTCCGGCAAAGGGTGAGAAGTTCCACGACATGTCCTCGCTTGCAAGGGGAGAGGTGAAGCCGAAGATGTTTGCCGAAACCGACGTTGTCCATCCTCGAGTGCCGAAATAAGACCGTGCTGTCACCTCGCCTGGCTTTATGAGCGTTTTTATGAACTCAAAAAGCGGCTGCTCACACTCGCTGAGGTTGGTTTGGCAGGCAGGCCAGTAGTTCATTTGCAGATTGATGTTCGTGTGATAATCTACACGCCACGGTCCGTCCACGTTGTTGTGCCACACGCCTTGCAGGTTGGCTGGCATGTTGCCGGGGCGCGACGAGGCGATGAGAAGGTAACGGCCAAACTGATAGTAGAGTTGCTCCAGATAGAAGTCGGCCTTGCCCTGCCTGTAGTTAGCCAAGCGTTGTGTTATCGGCAGGTCTTCCGTGCCTTCTGTCGCATTGTTTATGTTCAGCTTCACGCGGTTGAAAAGCGCGGCATAGTCGGCAAAATGTTCCTTCAGGAGAGCTTCAAAGCCCTTGGCTGCGGCCTGTTCCATCCACCTCTTTGTGGTTGCTTCCGGGTCTACGCCCACATAGACCAATGGATCGTCAAACGAGGGAGCATAAGACGGTTTGTAGTCGGTATCGAGACTTATCAGGAACACCACCTCATCGGCTCCACAAACCGTCAGTTTCGCGTCTTTGTTGTTGACGTATCCTCCCTTTGTCAGGGCTTTTATGCGAATGCAATATTGCATGTCGTTATTATCTAACCTTGCGTTCCAAAGCAGCCCGTCGTTGCCAAGGGCGGTCATCGTGCCCTCCGACACGGGGTTCTTGGCATAAGAGAGCACCAGGTTCTGCTTGCCGCCTTCTGAGGCTGTGAAGCGCACGGCCATGATGTTGGCAGGATAGCTCACAAAATAGCGACGCTCATATCTCACCCCGTCCTTCACGAACGACACGTTGGCCACAGCCGAGTCGATCGACAACGAGCGGCGGTAGCCTGTCATCCCGATCTCGCTAAGCCCTGTCTCTACATACAGCTCGCCTGCTGTGGTGAAGCTGCCGAAGCGGAAGGGTTCTTCTGCCTTCGCCTCATAAGGCACGTTGCTGTTGAAATGCTTGCTCGTGAGCTGCGCCGCCTTCTCCCAGTTGTTCTCCTCAAACGCCCGGCGTATGTCGTTCATCACGGATGCCGATTGCTTGTTCACGTCCCAATAGCGGCGAGCACTTTTCGAGTCCTTCCCGGCGTTGGGACCTCCTCTCCACAGCGTCTTCTCGTTGAGCGTTATGCGTTCCGCCGCAACCGACCCCATGACGTTTGCACCGATGGATCCGTTGCCCAAAGGAATTGATTGCGACTCCCATTCTGGGTCTGGGTTTACAGCTGCATCGCCCGCTGCAACAGGTTTGCACCTGTTTGTTCTTTCGTCTTGACGGCCATCGGCGCATCTCTCACGATATCCTTCATACCACACTTTCTGTCCACGCAGGGTTGTAGGTGTGTCGAACCAATAGTAAAGCTTTTGCTGCCCCTTCGTCATGGTTGACGAAAGCACAATGATCATAAAGGGGATGAAAAATCTGTTTAGCATATATGTAGATTGAAGAAAAGATGTTGTTTAAGTTATATGTTACAAAATTACTAAAAAAAAACGGAACGTGCAAGAAAAACAGGATAATTGTGCCTTGAAAAATCAATCTCAATTAATGTGCCATAGCTACGCCGACAAGGGTGGTTCTACGCCGTTTTCCTCTTCTGACCATCTCAAAACCGCTTGTTGGTGGCGTTTTATGAAGCCTCAAACGGAAGACAAACACAATTCTTGCGCAAGGTTGCGAGGTGTCAGAAGAGTGTTTTTGCGAAAAAAAACTCGTTTTTTGAGGAGAAAATGCCTTTTTTGAGCTTTTATTGAGACTGGGAAATGTTGGAAAAATGTTATACCAAAAAAGCTGTAACGACCTGACACAAGGCCTTTTAGAGGAAAGTACACACAAAGGCAAAGCGTTTCAGTTTCAGTTGTTTCAGTTGTTTATAAAGGGGTAACGCGTTTCGCTCTCTTTATATAACATATTGATTATTAATTAGTTATAAATGTTTAATAAAGGGGTTTGAGACACAACTGACCTTAAAAAACGAACTGAAACTGAAACAACTGAAACGCTTTGGCGAATCATAGAGGAGATAAACCTTTGTAAATGAACATGTTAACGATCTTCTTTCTTGTTGCTTTTCTCTTCATCAGTCTCAGTCTCAGTAGTCTCAGTTGAAAAAAAGCATACCCCAAATCTTCTTTTTTATATATAATATATTGATTATTAATTAGTTATAAACGTTTTAAAAAGAGGATTTGATATTACATGAGACATTTTTCTAACTGAGACTACTGAGACTGAGACTATCTACTTTTTTTATTGAGCCCTCTTTAAAAATTCTTCCGCTCTTTCCAGATCGTCAGGCGTGTCGATGCCGATAGTTTCTATATCCGTCAGTCCCACCTTTATCTTATAGCCGTTTTGCAGCCAGCGGAGCTGCTCCAGGCTCTCAGCTTTCTCGAGCGACGACATGGGGAGGCGTGTTATCTCATGCAGCACCTCTTTTCTGTAAGCATAGATGCCTATGTGCTTGAGGAAAGGGAAATGTTTAAGCCATTCCTCATGCTCTACGTTACGAACGAAAGGAATGACGGAGCGTGAGAAATACATAGCGCAACTGTTGTTGTCGAGCACAATTTTTGGCGAATTACAGTTGTCAACAGCCTCCATGTCAGCAAAAGGTTTGCCCAGGGTTGCTATCTGTGTCTGAGGATCATCGAAGCAATGGCACACGGTCTCTATCTGGCTCTTGTGTATAAAAGGCTCATCGCCCTGAATGTTCACCACAACATCGCAGTCGCTACCCAGTTTTTCTACCGCTTCCTCTATGCGGTCTGTGCCGCTCTTATGATCTTCGCGCGTCATAACGGCCTTGCCTCCAAACGCCACTACAGCATCATATATGCGCTGGTCGTCGGTAGCAACATAAGCGTCGTCGAGGGTTTCTGCCACCATGTTATAAACTCTTTCTATAACATATTTACCTCCAAGCATGGCCAATGGCTTGCCGGGAAAACGTGTTGAAGCGTAACGTGCGGGGATTATTCCAATAAATTTCATGACTTTTGTTGTTTAAACTAACTGATATTTCTGCAAAAGTATACAAAAAATAAGTTATTAAGCATGGTCGACTGTCTTTTTTTTGAAAAAAAACTAAATTCCTTTTGCGCTTTCACTTAAAATGGCTAATTTTGAAAAATCAATTGAATGTAGAAGATTTATAGCTACAAAAATCAGAAAAGGGTAGGGCGGTCTACCAACTATATTAAACGGTAGACGAAATCTACAAAACAAAAATGATGTAGACAAGTCTACAAAAACAAAAAATATAATTATGCTCATAAACAAAATATACCTGCTGTCAACAATGTTTGCTTTTCTGCCCATGTGGAGCTACGCACAGAAAATAACGCTCGGAGCTTGCACAACAAAAGACGGCGGTGCCTACAAAGGCGAGATGCAGGCAGGCAAGCCACATGGCAAGGGAACAGCTGTCTATAAGAACGGCGACACCTACGAAGGACAATATGTCAAGGGCAAACGTCAAGGACAAGGCATCTACTCGTTCTCTGACGGAGAAAAATATGAAGGCGAATGGTTCCAGGACCAGCAGCACGGGCTCGGCACCTATTACTTTATGAACAACAACAAGTATGTCGGATTGTGGTTTCGCGACTATCAGCAAGGCCACGGCGTGATGTACTATTATAATGGTGACAAGTACGAGGGCAACTGGCTGCAAGACAAACGCTCTGGCAAAGGCAAATATTCGTTTGCCGGAGGAGCTTATTATGAAGGCAATTGGCTCGACGACAAGAAAAACGGCAAGGGCGTGTATGTGTGGGGCGACGGCACGATGTATGACGGCAATTGGGTCGACAACCAACGCTCCGGCAAGGGCACAAACAAATATTCTGACGGCGATGTCTACATAGGCGAGTGGCTCAACGACGAGCAAAACGGAAAAGGCATTTACAAGTTTCAGAACGGCGACGTGTATGAGGGCGACTATCTTAACGGCGAGCGCACAGGCGAAGGAATTTTCAAGTGTGTGAACGGCGACAAGTATGTAGGACAGTTTAAGGAGGGTTACATGTGCGGCATGGGAACCTATACCTGGAAAAACGGCGACATCTACACGGGGCAATGGAAAAACGACCTGCAAAACGGGCATGGAAAGCTCACAAAGAAAAGCGGCGACGTGTTTGACGGAACGTTCAAAGACGGCAAACCCGACGGACAGATAATAATACACTATGCCAACGGATGCAAGTATAAAGGAACATTCAAGCAAGGCAAACGCAACGGACCTGCCATCGAGGAAGACCGTGAAGGCAAACGCTTCGAAGGGTCTTATCTTGACGATAAACGCGACGGAAAATTCGTGGAGAAAGACCGAAACGGGAAAATTGTCAAGACCGGACACTATGAAGGAGGACGAAGGTTTGACGATTAGCGCTTTGCACAATGATGAACATGTAACGTTAGGCGTTGAATGTGAGAACAAAATCTTTTCAAAATATATCTATGAAAACTGAAAATGTAAAAAAATCAGGCCGCACGAGCCGTACAAAACACATCGGTTTGGTACGCAACGATTCCTATCTTGAACCCTTTGAGGAAGCCATCAAGGGACGCCACGAGCACGCCCTTTGGAAACTGGGGTGCCTGACAAGAAACGGCAAGACGAAGCTTAGCGACTTTGCCAATGGACACAACTATTATGGCTTGCATAAGCTGAAACGTGGATGGGTCTTCCGCGAGTGGGCACCCAACGCCACACGCCTCTTCCTTGTGGGCGATTTCAACAAATGGCAAGAGAACGAGAAATTTGAAGCCCACCGCATTGAGGGTACGGGCAACTGGGAGCTGAAGCTAAAGGAGAAAGACCTTAAGCACGGCGACCTCTACAAGATGCATGTCTACTGGGAAGGCGGTTTTGGAGAGCGCATACCTGCATGGACACGTCGTGTCGTGCAAGACGAGCAGACAAAGATTTTCTCTGCACAGGTGTGGAACCCGGCAGAGCAGTATGTGTGGAAGAAAGAGACCTTCAGGCCAAAGAAATCGCCGCTTCTCATCTACGAGTGCCATATAGGTATGGCTGAGGATGCGGAGAAAGTAGGCTCCTACGATGAGTTCCGGGAGAACGTGCTGCCGCGCATTATAGCCGACGGCTACAACTGCATACAGATCATGGCCATACAGGAACATCCTTACTATGGCTCATTCGGCTACCATGTGAGCAGTTTCTTTGCTTCGTCAAGCCGCTTCGGAACACCTGAACAGCTCAAGCGTCTCATAGACACAGCCCACCAGCACGGCATTGCTGTAATAATGGATATCGTCCATAGCCACGCCGTAAAGAACGAGGTTGAAGGTCTCGGCAACCTTGCCGGTGACCCAAACCAATTTTTCTACCCAGGCGACCGACACGAGCATCCGGCATGGGACAGCCTCTGTTTCGATTACGGAAAGGACGAAGTGATCCATTTCCTTCTGTCCAACTGCAAGTATTGGCTTGAAGAGTTCCACTTCGATGGCTTCCGCTTCGATGGTGTGACCTCAATGCTCTATTATAGCCACGGTCTTGGCGAAGCGTTCTGCGGCTATCAAGATTATTTCAACGGACATCAGGACGACAACGCTATCTGCTATCTCACGCTTGCCAACCTCCTTATACATGAGGTCAACCCACAGGCCATCACCATTGCAGAAGAGGTGAGCGGAATGCCAGGCTTGGCTGCCAAGTTTACTGACGGAGGATACGGGTTCGACTATCGTATGGCGATGAACATACCCGACTATTGGATAAAGATCATCAAGGAGCAGCCCGACGAGAACTGGAAGCCCAGTTCTATATTCTGGGAGCTGACAAACAGACGTGCCGACGAAAAGACCGTGAGCTATTGTGAGAGCCACGACCAAGCATTGGTGGGCGACAAGACAATAATCTTCCGGCTCATCGACTCTGACATGTATTGGCATTTCCGTCAAGGCGACGAGAACGGCAACGTGCACAGAGGAATAGCCCTGCACAAGATGATACGTCTGGCCACGGCCTCTACCATAAACGGAGGCTACCTCAACTTCATGGGCAACGAGTTTGGACATCCCGAGTGGATCGATTTCCCACGAGAAGGCAACGGATGGAGCTATAAGTATGCACGACGCCAATGGAACCTCGTTGACAATCAGGAGCTCGACTACCATTTCCTTGGCGACTTCGACAAGGATATGATAGCTACGATAAAGAGTGAGAAAAACTTCCATCGCACACCTGTTCAGGAAATATGGCACAACGACGGCGACCAGATACTGGCTTACATGCGCGGAAACCTCATCTTCGTCTTCAACTTCAATCCGACAAAGTCGTTTACCGATTACGGATTCCTTGTGCCAACAGGCTCTTATGATGTTGTCCTAAACACAGATGCCGTGAAATTTGGAGGCAACGGTCTTGCCGACGATTCCATCACGCATTTCACAACTTATGATCCTCTCTATATGGAGGAACGCAAAGAATGGCTGAAGCTCTATATTCCAGCGCGCTCAGCTGTTGTATTAAAGAAAAATTGAAATGATCATTTCTAACAAGAACAATAAGTATGTGCGCACTCTGTGCGCCATACTTTTTTGTGTTTTCACACTTCTGTATCTATATTTTTATCAGGCAGACATAATGATGTTCACACAGCATGTGTGCTCCGACGGACAGACCCATTATCATCGTGTCGTGGGCGCACTTCTTGTGACATTCATTCTTATGCTCATACAGTTCGGAGTGGGCCGACTGTTCAAGCAGCTCGACCTCCTTTACGCTCTATCTTATCTGCCGTCGCTCATGCTGCTCACGGCGCTTACAAGCATAAGGCTTGAGAGCGGCATCTATAGCTTTGGCCCTTGGGGCTATGTGTTGCCCATCATGCTTGTGGTCTTTATTCTTGTGCTCTGCGTCATGAGGAAGGTGAGCTACGACACACGCTTCATGTACCATTACAGCATTCAAATTCTCACCCTCTCCAACCTCGCCATCATGCTCTTGTCATTTCTTGGCGTGCTCACGCTGAGCAACAGCTCCTACAAGCTCCATGTGCAGCTCAAGGCCGAGCGCCTGATCATGGAGAAAAACTATGACGAGGCTCTCGATGTGCTTGCCAAGAACGACCGTCCCGACTCATCATTGACCATGCTTACTGCATTTGCGTTAGCACACAAAGGGGAGCTTGGCGAGCGTCTGTTCTGCTACCCTCTGACAGGAGGTTCGGCAGCCTTGACACCCGACAACAAGACAACACGGTTGGCTATGTGTGACGAGAGCCATTTCTACGATTATATAGGCGTGTGGACAAAGCAGAAAATGGGCTCAAAGCGTTATCTCGACTATCTCTTGCGCCATCGTTTGGGCAAGAAACCCTTTGCCGACTATTTCCTGAGCTCCCTGCTTCTTGACAAGGAGCTTGACAAGTTTGTCTATTACATAATGAAATTTTACAACGTAAGAGGTTTGTTGCCAACCCATTACCGTGAGGCACTCCTCCTTTACACCCATTTGCGCACCAATCCAGTTATCATCTTCCACAGCACGCTTATGGAGGCCGATTTCCAAGATTTCCAAGACTTGGAGAACAAGTATGGAAACAAAACGGTGCGCAAGAACATGCTTCGCGACATGTATGGAAACACCTATTGGTATTATTATTTCTATCAGTAGCCTTTCGATAAACCCGAACGGGGCATCACTTTCGCTAAACCAAAACGGAGAATTATATCAACAAACAAAAGGATCTTTCTTATAAAGATTCTAAAAACATAAAACAAAAAGAATTATGATCAGATTAAATGTCTTTTTCGAGAAGAAGGAGGGTATCAAGGCAGAAGAATTGAATGCCCTGTGTGAGGAGCTTGTAGAGAAGTCGTTGAAAGACAACGGAAATGTTGCATACGACTATTTTGTTAGCGGCACTCGTAATGGTGTAATGATGATTTGTGAGACATGGCAAAACGAAGAGGTGCTGAAAGCACACATGGCAACAGACCATTTCACCACTTTGGTTCCAAAGATTGAAGCCCTTACAAAGAGCGGATTAAAACTGGAGCAGTTTGCTTTCTAAAACACCTTAATGTAGCAGTCTATGACGCATTTCCACTCATAGACTGCTATATTTTTTTCATACGTTGCAGCTTTTTTCTTCACACGTTTCTGCTTCGTCTTCTTACGTTCAGCATTTTTCTTCTTACGTTTCAGCTTTTGTCTTCTTACGTTTCAGTTTTTGTCTTCTTACGTTTCAGCTTTTGTCTTCTTACGTTTCAGCTTTGTCCTCATAAATCACAGCATTTATCTTCGTTGCAGCATTTCCCTATCATAGTTTTACAAAAATGCCAGAAACAAGCCTTCTATCTACGTCACTTTCAATGGCTATTTGCCATACATACAACCTATAAACACGCCACTTACCACGTCTAAGAGCGTCTTTGACATTTTGGTGGGGTAGGGTTTTCTATTGTTGTCCATCTGCTTTTTTTATCTATTGTTATCCTGTTTGTAAGTGTGTTTTTCTTATTTACTGAACTTTCGCATGAAAATAACGAACTTCATTTCAGATAGTTACAAGTTTAAATAGCAGCTAACAATGTGAATAAATGAACGTTTTCGTTAAGCCAGATGAGCAGAGCCAAGCTTGCTTGAGCTTTGCCATGGCGAGAAAAGGTGCCATGAAATGGAACAATATTTTGTTGCGCTTCGCGCATTTTTTAAACATTAATAGCCATTAATTGAACATTAATGTAACATTAATTTTTCCGCGCGAAGCGCGTATTAATGATAATTAATGGGTCATTAATGATAATTAATGTTTAAAACAACACGAGCGCGAAGCGCGATGTAAATAATAAACTTTGCGAAAGTTCAGTTA
>OCIU01002280.1_pt1 | contig 11454 bp, 10 predicted proteins | sample 1538471 | NCBI WGS metagenome assembly OCIU01 (sample SAMN04571693, study PRJEB22368) | human gut metagenome | biome: human gut; material: stool | host: Homo sapiens | place: Luxembourg | collected 2012-06-01 | reverse complement strand
TAATTGTATTTTCACTTTTACCTTGTTCAGCTAAAGCATCTTTATATATATTTAATTCTTTTGTTATGTCATTCTTATTCATTATCATTACCTCGTATTATTATTTTATTCAAAAATATTTATGCAAGTTGAATCACCTCAACATCTTGATATCACTATAACACAAATACTTTTAATTTACAATATATTATATTAATAATGTATTGTAAATTAAGATATTGAGTTAAGGCTAATTTTAATAAACCTAGTGATTGCAAGGATTTCAGAGATTTTACTAATTTTAAAAGAGTATTATTATTAAAAAGTATTTTTAAAGTATTTTTTATTTACTTAACAAAATAGATTCACTACCATTTCAAATAATATAAAGTATACAACTGGACAACAATTAAAATTTAACATAGAATAAACTTAAAAAATAGGAGGATTTAAATGGCACATTATTTTTGGCTTGAGAATGATGATGAGATTAATGAGTGGAAGTCTAAAACAATAGGTAACTTATATGTAAGTACTCAGTATTTTTTTAATAACTCAAATATAATACTAAATCAAGATTCTAATTTTAAAAATAAGTTATTATCTTATTTAAATAGTGAAATAGATATTAAGCCTACTGTTAGAACTACACAACGAACTAAAAATAAGATAAAATATAAAAAACGTTATAAAGGCATAGATATAGATGCATTCAATTCATCGTTAAGATCAATTTTAATTAAAGATTCAGACTTGCTTTTTGAACTTTATAATGATGATGGCGTATTCTATACATCTAATTCAAAGAAAGGGTTTGATTTTGCTAAAATAGATACAATCTATAACCTAATTAATCTTTGGAATTTATGTTTTGGTAGAAAGTCATTATATGATGGTGAAAATCACTGGAATAAATCGTTAGAAAACAATGATTTTATAAAATCTGCATTAGAGTCTGAAAATCTTAATCTAGAATCATTTAATCCAGGAGAAGATGTAAAAATTGAGAAAAATTCTCTTACTATATTAGGAGAACTACAATTTGGTAACTGGGGTCTAGCATATAGAGATTTATTTAAACTATTACAAGCTGATGCAAACTCAGGTGTAGACTTATTTGTATATGTAGCAGCTCATAATAATTTATTATCTTATGGAAGTGATAACATAGTTTCTTATGATGAAACTATAAAAATATTACATGAATTTTCTAATCTTATAAAGGTACCTATTTGGGTAATTGGGTTAGATATAAATATTTAATAATATAAAAATAGCGTAAACTATATCTATAAGTTACGCTATTTTTATAATACTATTCAGTTATAGCAACTTCTCTTAATCCTAAATCATCTTCTTCATCATTATATATTTCTAATAAAGTATGTCCCATTTTTTCAATAAGTCCAACAATTAAAGCATTACCCATACAGAAATATCTAGCTCTTTCTGTCATTCCTGAGTTTGTCCAATTATCTCTAAATCCATTTAATCTTTCGGCTTCTACAGGAGTTAATTTTCTTAATCTTCCTGTGGCAGGATCCTCTACAACATGAGAACTTCTATTTACAGAAGCTTCACTTGTAAGCATCGTTCTCGCAGCTCTGTCAGTCGGATCGGGGAAAGCTAATGCTCCTTCACTAAATACATATTCATGACCTGTTTTACTAACCCTATTAATTCTCTTAGCAGCCTTGGGTGCTCTCCATTTCTCTAGTATAGATTCATCAGTATCTATATAATATTTTTCATCTACATTTGATTCTAACACATCTCTTAATAAAGTAAATTCACCATTATATCTTGGAACAGTTTTTTCTGTATACACATTTCCATTAGTCATTATACCTGAATTTTCAAATTCAAATTTAAAATTATCAGATACATCAACTATATCACTATACTCCATAACTATTGACTTAGCCTTTACATTATCTACTTCATCTTTAGCTAATATAGGGAATTGATCTTGGAAAAATCCATCTTCATGGATCCATTTTTCTAAATTATTTACATCTACTTTGTTAAAATAATTTGTATCATTTTTAAAAGCATATATGAATATTCTTCTTCTTCTTTGAACAAATCCATATTCTGCAGCATTTATAACTCTCCATTCCACTGAATATCCTAAATCATTAAAACACGCTAACATAATTGCAAAATCACGACCTCTTTGCTTTGCAGGTGATTTTAATAATCTATCAACATTCTCAAGTAATACAAATCTAGGTTGCTTTTCTCTTAATATTTCACGTATTTGCCACCATAAAACTCCTTTAACTCCCTGTATACCTCTAGCTCCAGTTCTAGCTACAGAATAATCTTGACATGGAAATCCTCCAACTAACAAATCATGCTCTGGAATAGATCTTTTATCTATTTTAGATATATCCTCATTTACATGATTTTCATTTTCTCCAAATCTTTTAATATAACAATCATATGCATGTTGCACTTTTTTACTTGGCTCCCATTGATTTGCCCATACAAATCTAAACTCATCCGAACAATCTTCCAATCCTAAACGGAAGCCACCAACTCCAGCGAATAATTCACAAACTCTCATCTTTGGTTTTAACCTCCTGATAATATCTTTAACTTGTCCTATTATACTACAAGTTTAGACATATTAGAAGATCCTAATTTTGGCATAATCAAGAAATAATAAAATAGAATCTAATAATAGAATAGTAAAAAATAAAAAATCTTATTTACTTCATAAATATAATTTACTTATATTTTTCCATATATTCCTTTAGTGCCATTGAAATTAAATCCATTTTAGAATAATGTTGTCTATTGCAAAACTCCTGCCACTCTTGATATATAAATTCATTTATTCTTATGCTCTTTGGTTTCGGTTTTAAATGCTTATCATCTACTAAATCTATAGTTATATAATTTGTAGTGGTTTCTGTAGTGGACTTCGTAGAGGCTTTATATTTCTCTATCATATCTATTAAAATATTAATATTGTTACTTAAATAATCAAGTGTGTTTGTCTTTTCTGTAGTTGGTAGAGTGTTTGTATTGGCTTCCACTACTGATACTTCTAATGGCTTTGTAGTGGTCATTGTAGAGGTTTCGTATTGCTTTGTTTTCTGATTAAATTGCCAATTATTTTCTTCTCTAATTTTTTTAAATCCTCTTTCACTTATACCAATACTTTTTCTAACTTCGTCAGCTGTTTTACCTGTTTTCATTTCAGTATTAATATAATTAATTTTATCTATTGTATTTAATTTCCTAAACTCTTCTTTAGTCATTGTATCACCTCAAAATGATTATACCACTACAACTGTACTTTTTTGTAGTTGATAAATGCTCTTACAAGCTATAAAAAGTAATTTCAATAGATATAAACGTAACAAAAAACACCCATAATATATATACAGGTGTTCTCGATTGAATAAATTCAATCCAATAATATAAAACATAAATTTTTTTAAGGTATTTAGAATTATAAACCATTTTTGTATTAATATACCTATATAGCATAAATATATTAAGGTATATTAAAAAGTATTTAGATTATATCCTTCTACATAGGCATACTTTATATCAATGAAGCTTCTGAAACCTCTTTAAATGGCTATCGGAAAGCTTAAATTTTAGCTAATCGTAAACTATCCATATTTCCTATAAAAAATAGCTAAAATACCTCTATATTTAGGGTATCGAAAATGGGTATCGAAATGACTTTTATCCAATTAACTTTAATTGGATCACACCTTAAAAACACCAATTTTTCTGAGTTTTAGCAAATATATCTAATAATCAAATATAATTGTTTTTGGTATCGGTCGGCTTTCGTCAAAACACCAATATATCTATGTTTTGTAAGATTGCCATATTTAAGCTTATTTTATGGGTATTAATTTCCCTAAATATTACTATGATTCTGCATAGTAATATTTAGTAGTTTTTAGGGTATCGGCTGTCGATACGAAAGATAAATGGATGGATGAGGGTAGTATTTTCAACTTTTGGAATTGTAGAAGCTTTGTATGTAGATTCTATGAAATAATTTGATAAATCCAAATTTGCTTTTTCCAATGCCTTATATTTTAGTTTCAGAAGTCCTCCAAAGGGACTCATAATACTATTGGTTACTCCTTAGAAGCTTTACAACTCCAACAGCACACCTTTAATAAATGAAGACCTTCCTTATTTCTACTCTTTCATTCCTCACATTTTTCCATTAAAAAAAGGCATCGTATTTCACGATACCTCTATTAATCTATTATATATATTTTTATAACTCCATCTAAAATCTCATCCTCAACGATTATTGGCTGACTCTTGCTATTAAACATACCAACTTCAATATTATTTCTATAAAGTGCAATTACATAAGCTCTATTAACATACTCTACTTTATGTGATGTAGCATTGTTATAACCTACCCATTTATCATTATGGTATATTTGATATACTTTCATTATATCTATTCCTCCAACTTCACATAATAAAAAAGAGTAATATATTTTAACTACTCTTTAATCTATATAAACATTAAATGTATTTTTAACATTTACATCATCTATTCTCTGTACTTTTGGTTTATAACTTGAGTTAAATAATGCTATACTATGCTTTTTATCATCTAGTAACGTTATAGTATATGTTTCATCAGTAACATCTTTATCTATAGCATGATTTATTGCTGTTACTGTTCCTACTAAATTGTTTCTATAATATATTCTATAATATCTTATCATTGTATTATAATTACCCTCCTATATCTTTATTTTAATATATCATATCATTTATTTTAACTCAGCTCAAATTACCCTAATATATATATTATGTCCTAATCATAATGCATTGGTGGGTGATTGCTAACGCATTATTTATTCATCTATATTTAAGTATATTAACTTATGTCCAAAGTTCTTTTGAAAAACTAAAACCTAATTTTATATCATGCAACCTAACATAACCCCTTAGGAATCCTTAAAAATGGACATAAGTTCCCTACAAACAAGTGTAGAGAACTATCCTATCTAACCCCTTGAGGCCTGACATATTACGATTATGACAACGTTAGGACTGACACAAGTTATAAATACTCACATTTGCTATTTAAAGCCAACTATCATTTCCCCCAATAGTATGTATTTGAGTATCTCCACAAAGAAATTCCTCCCACTCCTGTTTTTTGTTGTAGTCCGAGGTTACTACTCTCACCCCTTTTGTATAGTGTCAGTTATACATGTATGGTGTTGGGATTGGTTACCCAAGTGTTTAGTCGGTTTCTTCTGTACTCTGTCGAGCCGTTCGAATTACTCTAGGTCAAACACTCTTCCTTATAAAACCCTTGTTACTTAATGTTGTAACCACTATTTAATTTTTATTTATTACATTAAAAAAAGCTATCACCCAACACTTGAGCAATAGCTTGTACAATCGTAATTTTAGAATTCTATAAATTTTATTAATTTAATATTGTATTTTTATTAGTTTTTGTTTATACTAAACAATATAAAATAATAAAATTATTATAAATTGTTTATCTGATGTTCGCCAAAACATCTTTTAAAAATTTATAATTATAAAGATTACTTGTACTACTAACTGTTGCCTCAGTTGGTACGAATTTTCCGAAGGTCGCCAAACCTAAAGAAAAACTTGTGATCTTTTTTTATGTAATTTTTTAACTTAATCAAATACTATCACATTATTTACATATTATTCAATATTTTTTATTTATTTTGTCGATATTTTCTTCAAAATATTTCCTGAGCTGCATACAATCTATTCTAAATAAATAAATCCAACGAAAATAAATTGAGGATTTTCCGAAATTTATTAAGTTATATGTTTCTATTCTTTTATTAATTTTTATTCTTCTTAAACAATTTCATATACACTATAAAGGTGTATATAAACTAGTAGTTTTTAAAATTTCATTACACTATAAAGGTGTATTCAGACTAGTAGTTTTTTTTAACAGTTCCATATATACAATAAAAAAGCTAGGACATATATATCCTAACCCGTAAATTTAACTATTTACTTAATATTGTATAAATACATCAATGCCTTTAATTTCTGCTTGATATGAGATAATAATATTATTGACGCACTCTCATTATCTGCTATAAACAGAAGTGAAGGATGAGTGTTTTTATTATAGAATTTAGATTTTAAATTTTGTCTAGTAGCTATATAGCATTTCATCTTATCAGATGTGATATCAGGGTGTATTTTATTACCATATGCAACAGATTTCTTTATTGCCATATAAAAATGTTCTTTAAACTTAAGATATTCTTTTTCTATTAATGTTTTAGCATATTCCTCACCATGTGATTTTTTAAACTTTTTAGCATACTTCTCTAAAAGCCTATCTTTAGACTTAACTAACATATTAGATATATCTTCTAGTAGCTGTTTTGTTCTCTTGGCATATTTAGGATATTTATAACCTTCATTGTCATAGTATGCTCGAGCATAACAGTAAGCTAATGATAAGTTTTCTATTGAATTAGTGTAATAATTACTAGTAATTACAGTATTACCATCAGGTGTTTCTGCATCCCCCAAATAAATGCTAAATAATAATTCATCATATTCTAGATATGCTAGAAGCTTATTTATATAACTTTCAGATACACCACATTCTTCTGCTATTTGCTTATATGATGGAAAACACAGATAAGTTTCCATGCCAGCTTCAGTTGTTTCATGTTTACCCAGCATTGATAACAGGTAACTATACACATATATAGCCTTCTCTTTATTATTATATTTACTTATAAATTCATCATCTTCCATAGATCTCTTGCTTAAGTTGTTCATTATCATAATTAGGTCATTCTCATATAACTTGAAGAAATGTTTCTCTAGATCTGGCAACAATACTTCTCCACTTACAAAACTATCTTCAAATTCATCTATTCGCAATAAAAATTTCTGCTCTAATCGTTTTATTGACTGTTTAACATTATCATTGTTTCTACCTATACCTGACTGCGGCTTTTTTCCAAGCGATTTAATAATCTTATTTATTCTTATATCAAATTCATTTTGTCCGTTACAGTTGTATAATATAGTTAAAAATACACTATAATCTAAAATCCCCTCTTTAGTTGGCGCGAAATAATATTCTCTTCCATTTTCAACAAACTTATTATTAACCGTTCTAACAAACCCGTTTCCAATTTTATAGAACATATCTTTTCTATGTATTCCATATTTCTTTTCACTTTTTAATATTTCCGTCATAAATTCTCCTCGTTGTTATTATTATCAATCTATTATATGGAGTGCTAGAAGCTAAAAAATTAGCCTCTAACACATATATTCCTTTTTTAAAAATTTTGTTTTAACGTGGTTTATCTCTACCACAATTTACCTAACCTTATTATTGGTTTTATATTCAGTTTTAAGCTCTTCTAAGCAATCTACTAGGTAATATATATGCTCAACTATTTCAAGCTCCTTCTCCTTATCTTGAACTTCTTGTAGTTGCATATTATTATTAAGACTTGGACATATCTCATCTATTATGCTTGTATATATTATAACATAATTCGACAATTTATTACAATGCTCATTTCCGCTCAACCCCAGTAATTACAATACTTACGTTGACTTGTCAATCAATACTTTCCCTTGATTTTATTATAATTTTTTTTGAAATACAAATTGATTTTTTATAGTTACAATTTTGCATCCTTATTTAAAATAAATCTAATTAAATTAGCTTCTCTTAAAATCAATATTTTAAAGTTGTGATACTTTCATTTTAATAAAAAAACTAGAGTTAACACTCTAGTTAAATGTATTATATATATTTATTTTACTCTGCTTAACATAGTAACTGCTTCAGCTCTAGTTATATTGCTAGTTGGATTTAAATTTCCTTCTGTATCTCCATTTAAGTATCCAGCTTCTATAGCTCCTTCAACATATGACTTAGCCCAGTCTGCTGTATTATTACCATCTTTGAATGTATTTAATTTATCATGATTAGTATCACTATTGTTCATTATAGTAGTTAATATCTTAGCTACCTCTTGTCTAGTTATCGGATCATTAGGTGCAAAAGTAGTTGCATTCTTACCGTTTATATAACCAGCTTTTACGGCTATAGCTACATCATTATAGTACCAAGCTCCTGATATTACATCATTGAACGGAACAGAACCTACACTTGTATATCCAAACATATTATTTACTATCTTAACAAACTCTGCTCTTGTTATAGAGTTGTTAGGTCTAAATGTTCCATCTGAATATCCATTTATATAACCTTTATCAATAAAATCTATTATTGTATTTTCTGCCCAATGTAAATTTATATCATTAGGAACTATTTTAAAAGTAACATTTTTAGTACCACAATATCTTCCTATACCTTTAATTGTTATCGTTGCTGTTCCAACTTCTTTATTATTACTATATGATAATATATAATCTATATCTTCATCCAATACTTTTATACCATCTTTTATAGTTAACTTAGGTTTTATTGTCTTTCCTGTATAAGTTTGGTTAGGTATTTTATTCAGTGAAAGTATACTTATATCTATACCATCTATAGCAGAAAATTTAAAATTATTTTCTTGAGCATATTGTCTAGCATATGAATCCCACTCTACATTTAAAATGGTATTTTCAGAAAATGCATAATTTCCAATTGATGCTACACTGTTTGGTATTTTTATACTATCTAAGCTAGTACAAAAAATAAACGCATTTTTTCCAATTGAAATTAAACCATTAGGTAGTTTTACACTTCGTAAGTTATTACAATAATAAAATGTATAATCTGATATTGATTTTACACCATTTGGTATTTCTATACTTTCTAAGTTATTACAAGAATAAAATGCATCACTTCCTATTTCTTTTACAGTATTAGGTATTTTTATACTTTTTAATCTAGTACAATTACTAAATGCATAACGTCCAATTGAAATTACACTATCTGGTATTTCTATACTTTCTAAGCTAGTACAACGATTGAATAAAGCTTCTCTAATTGAAGTTACACTATTAGGTATTTTTATGCTTTCTAAGCTAGTACATTTCTCAAATGTATAATCTCCAATTGAAATTACACTGTTAGGTATTTCTATACTTTTTAATCTAGTACAATTACTAAATGTAGCATTTCCAATTGAAGTTACACTATTAGGTATTTCTATACTTTTTAATCTAGTACAACCTTTAAATGCACGGAGTTTAATTGAAGTTACACTATTAGGTATTTTTATGCTTTCTAAGCTAATACATTTCTCAAATGTATAATTTTCAATTGAAGTTACACTGTTAGGTATTTCTATACTTTTTAATCTAGTACAATTACTAAATGCAGTACCTCCTATATAGGTTACACTATTCGGTATTTCTATACTTTTTAATCTAGTACAATTACTAAATGCAGCACCTCCTATATAGGTTACACTATTCGGTATTTCTATATTTTCTAAGCTAGAACAATTACTAAATGCATAAATTCCTATATCGGTTACACTATTCGGTATTACTATCTTCTTTAAACTATGACATTCTTTAAATGCATAACTTGCAATTGAAGTTACACTATAGCCTTCAATTTTATTGGGTAAATATAATACCTCATCATGTCCACTGTATCCTGTTATTAATACTTTACCATTTGAAATAGAATACTTAATATTATCATTATCTATTTCAGCAGCAACTGAATATGATATATTTTTTATACTAATCACAGTTATAGTTAGCATAATTAATAATATAAATATACTTATTCTTTTTTTATTATATTTCATAATATCTCCCTTTCATTTATATTACAAATATTAGATAATATAACAATTATTATACGGATAGTTACTTATTGGCTTTACACCTTTAATTCCCCAAATATAATATTTTTTAATTTCATTTAAAATCAGACTTTTATTAAATTCTAAAATAACTAAAATTTAATTAATTATATGTACTAAAAGTAATTCAAGAGTCCCCTCTTCTGGTGCTGATATCGAAGGTTGATAGAATTTAAGTCTGAATAAAATATTATTTCGTGGTTAATGTTTTTCTAATATAGGTTTACAAGTAAACAATGTTAAAGTACCCCGGGGTATTTCATAAGCATAATAAAAGACACTCTTATTTGAGTGCCTTATTTTAGCTTTTAAATAATTATTTTATATAAATTTTTTTCAATTTCGTTGATTTCTATCGATTTTATAAGTATCTTTAGCAATAAATTATTATTATTATCTGTTATATGCAAAACTTTCTTATTGTTTTTTTCTACTATTTCAAATTTATCTCCTTTGCATATTGCTATTAAAATCAATTCGCTGTTACTTGTTTCATTGTATATCTCAAATTCTAACTTCATACTCTGTATTCCTCTTATTTCAATTCTATTTTATATTCTATTTCGTCATGCACATTTTTAATTACTATGTCCTTTACATTGTTGTTTCCTACTAATTCAACTCTAAATATTTTCTGATTATCTTCTTGTTCAACTAAAATTCTGCCGTCTTGTATACCTAATAACTTTATATTATCATTTTCTAAGTAATCTTTAATTATTTGTTCATATCTCAACATTTTATATCTCCTTATCATATGTATTATATTTATATTGTAGCATCTTAGAAGCTGATTAAATAGCTTTATACAGCACATATATTTGTATAATTATTTACTTATTTTATTTAGTATTGTCATTAAATCATTAGCAGACTTAGCAGCATATATTTGAGTTGTATTTATATCACTATGTCCAACTATTTGAGCAACTTCTGATATATTTAATCCACTATCAATGGCATTAATACAGAATAGATGTCTAAGGTTATGTAGATGTCCTTTTTCCTTTTTAATCCTTGCTAATCCTGTATATTTTTTTAAATCATTATGTGCCGATTGTCTTGCATATGTACCGTATTTACTTGTAAATAGTTTTTCTGACTTATCATGATATACATCATTAGCAATATAATTCTTAACTACTTCTGCTACTTCTTTAGTGATAATTATATCTCTAGTCTTATTACCTTTACCAACAACAGTAATAATTCCACCTTTCTTTTTTAGCTTTCTTACTTGGTCTTTCTCTATAGATAAAGCTTCACTTATTCTACATCCAGTTCTTGCAAGGAATATAAATAATGTTTCTGCTCTTAGATCCTCATACTTTCTCACTTGTCTTAATATTCTTTGAAAATCATTCTCTGATAATACATCATTCAAGAAGCTTTGTTTTTGTACCTTTACTAGCTTTGTATCATCCTGGATGCCTTTTACTTTATTATAAGACTTAATTATATTTATTATTGTATTTACTGTAGAAGGTTTCATTTTATTTATTTCACCTCTAGCATTAACTACTTCTTTATTTAACAAATACTCTTTATATTCTTCAATGTTCATATTAGCTTCTAAATACTTTTTTACTTGAGATATGTTATTCTTAATTGTATTTTCACTTTTACCTTGTTCAACTAAAGCATCTTT
>OCIU01002279.1_pt1 | contig 11463 bp, 13 predicted proteins | sample 1538471 | NCBI WGS metagenome assembly OCIU01 (sample SAMN04571693, study PRJEB22368) | human gut metagenome | biome: human gut; material: stool | host: Homo sapiens | place: Luxembourg | collected 2012-06-01 | reverse complement strand
TTCATTATTATTTTTGTTTTGATTGTTACTATTATTTTTGTTATTGTTTTTATTATTTTTATTTTGCTTTTCTGACATACTTAAGCACCTCCATTTCTTTTTTACAATAGTATTATTAAACAAAAAATAAAAAATTATTCAAAAAATGTTTATTTTGCATAAGAGAAAACATTATTGCTAATTTACATGCTTTGTAGTATAATTTTTTAAGAAAAAGAGAGGTGCATTTTTATAATGAGTAATATAGTAATTGGAATTGAAGGATATGTTGGTGCAGGAAAAAGCGCAATATGTAGAGAATTATTAAATCACATTCCTAATAGTATAATTTTGGAAGGTGGAAATTTATATAGAGCAATTGTATATAGCTTACTTAAATCAGGTATAGATTTAAACAATTTGAAACAAAATATGTCTCATGTTGATATTAAGTCAATTATGGAAAAGTTAAAAATTACAATTGCAATTGAAAACAGACAAACTGCAATTTATATTGACGGACAAAAAATTGATGAAGAAAAATTACAATCATCTCAATCATCATTAGCAGTTTCAGAAATAGGTACAATTGCCAATAATGATAAATTATATGAATTTGGAAGAAAATTAATAGATCAATTTAAAGAAAAATATAATGTTATAGTTTCTGGAAGAGCTTTAATGGAAATTTATCCAAATTTAGATTATCACTTTATGATTACAGCTTCACTAGATGAACGTATAAGAAGAAAAAGCATACAATATAACAACAAAATTGATTTAGAAGAACTAAGACAAAATATTCAAAGGAGAGATGAATTACAAGAAAAAGCAGGTTATTACAAAATATATGACAAAACTATTGTAGTTGATGTTAGTGAGTGTGAAAATGTTCAGGCCTCAGCTAAAAAGGTTTTAAGTTTTATTAAAAAGGAGAATATAGATAATGAATTTTGTGAATAAAAAATTAGATGAATTTGAAAACTATATAAGAGAAAAAAAAGTTGCTATTATTGGTTTAGGAGTTAGCAATATTCCTTTAATAGATTATTTTTACAACTTAGGTGCAAGTGTTGCATTTTTTGATAAAAGACCAGTTGAAAAACTAGACAAAGAGGCTGTTCAAAAAATACATAATTATAATTTTGATTTATACCTAGGAGAAAATAATTTAGAAAATCTAAAAGGATTTTCAATAATATTCCGTTCTCCAAGTTGTAGACCTGATACACCAGAAATTATAGATGAGGTAAGAAAAGGAGCTGTCTTAACATCTGAAATAGAGATGTTAATGCAAACTTGCCCAGCTACTATAATTGGAATTACAGGAAGTGATGGAAAAACTACTACTACAAGTTTAATTTATGAAATTATAAAACAGAGCGGGAAAAAATGTTACTTAGGTGGAAATATAGGTTTTCCATTATTTACAAAAGTTAGAGAAATGACACCAGAAGATGTAGTTGTATTAGAATTAAGTAGTTTTCAATTAATGGATATGCAAATTAGCCCACATATTGCGGTTATTACTAATATTTCGCCAAACCATTTAGACATTCACAAATCTTATGAAGAATACATAGAAGCTAAGAAAAACATATTTAAAAGCCAAAACAAGAATGATATTTTAGTTATTAACTATGATAATGAAATAACAAAAGAATTTAAAAATGAGGCAAATGGAAAAGTTATATATTTTAGTAGAAAAACTAAATTAGATGACGGAATAATCTATGACGATGAGAAAATTAAGGAATGTAAAGATAAGGTTAGAAGACATATTTTAAATGTAAAAGATATTCATTTAAGAGGAGTTCACAATTACGAAAATGTTTGTGCTGCAATAGCCGCAACAGCAAGCTTAGTGGAGCCAGAAGTACAGGATAAAGCTATTCAAAACTTTAAAGGAGTTGCACATAGATTAGAGTTTGTAAGAGAAATAGATGGAGTTAAATGGTACAATGATTCTATTGGAACATCACCAACAAGAACTATAGCAGGATTAAACTCTTTTGACGAAAAAATCGTTCTAATAGCAGGAGGATATGATAAACATTTAGATTATACACCAATTGCAAAACCAATTGTAGAAAATGTAAGCAAATTAATTTTAATGGGAGCAACTGCTGAAAAGATAGAAAAAGTTGTTAGAGATGAGCTAGAAGCACAAGGAAAAGATATGCCAATATATCATTGTAGTTCATTAAATGAAGTAGTTAACAAAGCAAAAAAAATAGCAACACCAGACGAAATTGTACTATTCTCACCTGCAAGTGCAAGTTTTGATTTATTTAAAAACTTTGAAGAAAGAGGAAACTTATTTAAAGAGTTAGTAAATAATTTGTAAGAGGTATTATAAAATGAAAAAACAAAGCGAATTGTATGAATTGTTAAATGAAAAAAATACATTGAATGAAATTCAAAACTATATAAAAGAAGTAATCAAAATCAGAGGATTTTCAGAACAAAAAGTGCAAGATAAAATGCTTTTATTACTTGAAGAAACAGGAGAACTAGCAAAGGCTATAAGAAAGACAATACCAGAAGCATCTGTAGACTATGAAAGAATAGAAAATTATACAGATATTGAAGAGGAAGTTGCAGATGTATTTATAGTGTTAGTTTCTATATGTAACAGATTAAATATAAACTTATATGATGCAATTATAAAGAAAGAAGAAAAAAATATAAAAAGACAATGGAAATTAAATGCGGGAGAAAATAATGAACAATAGACTTTAATATTAAATAGAGGAGAAAAAATATGATACACAAAATGAAATTAAATGAAAATCCTTTTGAAAGAATAAAAAATGGAACAAAAACAGTAGAATTTAGATTATATGATGAGAAAAGACAGCAAGTAAAAATTGGAGATAAAATAGAATTTTCAAAATTGCCAGATTTACAGGAAAAATTATTAGTTGATGTTATTGAGTTATATAGAGAAGATACATTTAAGAAGTTGTTTCTAAAACTATATAATGATGAAGGTGAGGCAACTGAAAAAGCTAATGGCATGTATGAAATTTATTTACCTGATAAAGAAAAACAATATGGAGTTTTAGGAATTAAAATAAAAATAAATGTAGATAGTTTAAAAGACAATATAGAAAAATTTAAACCATACAATGAACAAGAAAAAGTTGAAAAAAGGGTAATGTTAAAATATATTGATGATTTTGATGATGTATTAACTAGACAAAATGAATATGGACATTTTACAAGCTCATCATTTATTCTTAACAAAGAAAGAACAAAAATATTGATGATATATCATAAAATATATAATTCGTGGGCATGGACAGGAGGACATAGTGATGGAGATAGTGACCTTCTATATGTGGCTATGAAAGAAGCAAAAGAAGAAACAGGGATAAAGAATGTTACTCCTATTTCTAAAGATATTTATTCATTAGAAATAATCAATGTAAACGGTCATGAAAAAAGAGGAAAGTACGTAGCTTCACATGTTCATCTTAATGTAACATATTTATTAGAAGCTGATGAGAATGAAGCTATACACATAAAAGAAGATGAAAATAGTGGAGTAAAATGGGTTCCAATTACTGATGTTCTAGAAACAACATCAGAACCATGGGTAAGAGATAGAGTTTATGCAAAAATAATAAATAAAATGAAAAGAGATCAAATTATTAAATAATATATTAAATAATATATGGAGTCAAAAAGAAGATGATTGATTTATTAAAATTACAAAAAGAAATATATCAAAATAAGGTAAATAAGGGATTTAATGTAACAGATATTAATAAAGAATTTTGCTTTACCTATGGAGAAGTTGCTGAAGCTTATGAAGCTTGGAGAAAAAAGAAAGATGATTTAGGAGAAGAATTAGCTGATGTGGCTATATATTTATTGGGATTGTCAGAAATACTAGGTATAAATTTAGAAGATGAAATACAGAAAAAAGTCTGCAAAAATGCTAAAAGAGAATACAAGGTTATTGATGGAGTAAATACTAGAATAAAAGAATAAAATTGTAACTGATTTAAAACATAATACATATAATACATTAAATTTAAAATGGGAGGTATTGTATGTATTACCAAAATTATGAAGATTATATGCGACAAGTATTAGGCTATCCAATAAATGATCCTAATATATATGAGACATATAATTATAGCAATGAAAATACATATTCATCAAATCGAGTACAAAATAATTTAACAGAAGCTGAAATTAAAGCCTTGTATCCAGAAAGCTATAATGTAATATATCCATTAGTGTGCAAAGCGTGTGAAGAAAACAATGAAACTATTTCAAAATCAACAGTAGATAAAATGACAGATGATATATATAAACTTATTGAAAGAAATGAGACAGTTGTAAATATAAAAATAGAGACTCAAAATAGAGAGAACAGTCAAGTAAGTGCAAGACAAGAAGCAAAAAGAGAACTTACACCTAAAAGAACACCGATAAAAAATGAAAGTAGAGAAACAAGGCAAACAAATAATCCATTATTAAGAGATTTGATTAAAATTTTAATTTTGCAAAGATTACTTGGCGGGGGAGTAATTGCACCACCAAGGCCAATACCTCCACGTCCACCTTTTCCACCACCAGTAGGACCAGGCAGACCACCATTTCCAGGTGGTAGACCTCCATATGGACCAGGAATAAACAGAATGGATATAGATTATTCTGAATATTTATAATTTTGAAAAAATTTACAAATTTGACAAAATAAAAGATATGCAAAAAAGTGCATATCTTTTTTTATTTTTGTCAAAAATAATATTGATAATTTTAAATTATCAAATAAAGTTTGAATGGAGATTATATTATGAAAGTTAAAGATTGTATGTGTAATGAAGTAGAATATGCTACACCATCTAGTACAGTTCATGATTGTGTAACAATGATGTATAACAAACATATTGGATGTGTTCCAGTATGTAATAATTCACAAAATGTAGTTGGACTTGTAACAGACAGAGACATTATTCTAAGATGTATAGCTTGTAACAAAGATCCAAATACAACACCTGTCAGTGAAATAATGACTTGTGAAGTTTGTTGTTGTGATGCAAATGCAGATGTAAAAGAAGCAGAAAATTTAATGTCTAAAAATCAAGTTAAAAGAATACCTATAATAGAGGATAATAAACTTATAGGAATGCTAACACTAGGAGATTTAGCAGCTAATAATAATATTGATGATACGAGAGTTGGAGATACTCTAAACAATATTTGTAGTTGCAATAAGAAAAATGCACAATAGATAATTATAAAGAAGGGGAACAATTACATATATGATTATAGATATGAATTATTGGGGAAAGGTGTTTAAAAATATAATAATACTTGCGGTTGCAGTTTTAGGATGCTATTTAGGATTTAAATTAGCAGTTTTTTATATGCCATTTTTAATAGCTTTTATAATTTCTCTTTTACTAGAACCTTGTATAAGATTTATGATGAGAAGTATGAAAATTAGAAGAAAAACAAGTTCTATAATTATATTTATAATTGCAATAGTAATCATTATTGGAGTTTTAGTATGGTTAAGCGTAACATTAGTATCTGAAGCATATAATTTGCTTTCAAATTTAAATGAATATTTTGAAAAAGGATATGTACTAATACAAAATATTATTTCAAAGATGAATTTTGATAGTCTAAAAATTCCTGATAATATAATGAAAATAATTCAAGAATCAGCGTTTGACTTTTTAGGTAATGTAACTAATTGGACTAAAACGGCATTAACAAAAAGTATTAATATATTAACATCAGTTCCTACAATAGGAGTATATACAGTTGTAACAATTTTATCATTATATTTTATATGTGTTGATAAAGTTTATATGATTGACCAATTAGAACATCATTTGCCACAAAAATGGGTAAGAAAAATAGGTATTCATATAAAAGAATTAGCAAAGTCACTTGGTGAATACCTAAAAGCAGAAGTTACTCTTATTTTTATTTCTTTTATAATTTGTTTAATTGGATTATATATTTATCATTTTTTAGGGTTGGATGTAGAATACCCATTATTAATGGCTCTAATTATTGGTTTTGTTGATTTACTACCGATTTTTGGTGCGGGTACTTTCATGATTCCATGGGCAATAATAACTGCATGTTCAGGAGATTTGAATCTAGCATTATGGATTTTAGTTTTATGGATTATAATGTCAGTAGTACGACAATTTATAGAACCTAAGATCGTAAGTGGAAAAATAGGAATACATCCAATATTTACTTTAATTGCAATGTATACAGGGTTTAAATTTATTGGAATTATTGGAATGTTTGTAGGGCCAATAATTTTGATTGTTTTAAAAAACATATTTGCAACATTTATTGATAAAGGTGTTGTTAAATCTATATTTGAAAGATGAAAAAAAGAGCTATCATTTAGCTCTTTTTCATATTCTAGGAATTTACTCCTAGTAGGAGTAAATTCCGTAGAAAATAAATATGCGACTTACAAGAATTTCTAGCAGTTTGCACTGCGTAGAAATTCTTGTAAGTCGTTTTTTAGTTTTAAAATATTGCGGATGTTGGAACAAATGCTGAATCTGGAGGATATACATATTCATCTGAAGGTTTGTCAATTTTTGTTATGCTAGTTATTTTTAGAATTGGCATATCACCATGATAGTTGCCTTTTGAAATTTCTCCTTCGACTTCAATCCAAGTCTGATCAGCAAATTCTTTTGCGGTATCACATTCACATAAAAAGCCAACTATAACTGTTTGAAAATCTGAAGAAATAACCATATTTCTAGCTAAAACAAATTGATTATCATTAAAGTCAATCATTCTATGCACATAACCAGAAAATTTTATTTTCATTCCAATGTATTCATCTATATTATCATGTACAGTTTTCAAAACATTAGTGTAGTTGTTAACAGTTAGCTCTTGGACTTTAAATGGTTCTGTATTGTCGCTAGTTTTAAAATAGTTGTTTCCTAAAATTCGGTAAACGACAATTGCGGTTATTATTATCATAATACCTAATAAAATACCTAAGAAGATTTTCCCTAATTTGTTTCCATCTACTTTTAAATTATAAATAAACATACTTATCACACCTTTGTAACAATATATTAATAAAATCAAAAAATATGTACAATCAATGTAAAATATTGTATTTATATAAACTAATAGTAATGTGAATTTTTTATGATTAAATTTCAAATAACCTTGATAATTTGCCTAAAAAATGATATAGTTTACGAAGTAATGTAATTTTAGAAGGGATGTTAAACAATGGGATTATTTAAAACATACAGTGAAAAAGAAGTTAAAAGAGTGAAACCAATAGTGGAGAAAATAAATAGTTTAGAACCAGAAGTTCAAAAACTATCAGATGATGAACTTAGAGATAAAACAGTAGAATTTAAAGATAGATTAGCAAAAGGCGAAACACTTGATAGTATTCTACCAGAAGCATTTGCAGTTGTGAGAGAAGCTTCAAAAAGAGTTTTAGGAATGCGTCATTTTGATGTTCAACTTATTGGTGGTATCATTTTACATCAAGGAAGAATTGCAGAAATGAAAACAGGTGAAGGAAAAACACTTGTTGCTACATTACCAGTATATTTAAATGCATTAACAGGTAAAGGAGTACACGTTGTCACAGTTAATGACTACCTTGCTAAAAGAGATAGTGAATGGATGGGAAAACTATACAAATTTCTTGGTCTAACAGTTGGATTAGTTATTAGTGGAATGGAACCTGATGCCAAAAGAACAGCTTATGCATCAGATGTAACTTATGGAACTAATAACGAATTTGGATTTGACTACTTAAGAGATAATATGGTTATATATAAAAATCAATTAGTTCAAAGAGAATTAAATTATGCTATAGTCGACGAGATTGATAGTATTTTAATTGATGAAGCACGTACACCATTAATTATATCTGGACGTGGTGCACAATCATCAGATTTATATAAAAAGGCTGATAGTTTTGTTTCAAGATTATCACCTAAAGTTTTAGTTGAAGAAGATATAAAGAATCAAGAACAAGCAGAAGATAACGAAAATTATGATTATATTGTTGACTTAAAAGCAAAATCAGCATCTCTAACACAAAAAGGTATTAAAAAAGCTGAAAAAGAATTTAACTTAGAAAACTTTAATGATATTGAAAACTCAGAACTAGTGCATAATATAAACCAAGCTCTTCGTGCTCATGGAATTATGAAAAAAGACATTGATTATATAGTAAAAGATGGAGAAGTTCTTATTGTAGATGAATTTACAGGAAGAATTATGTATGGAAGAAGATATAATAATGGTCTTCATCAAGCAATTGAGGCAAAGGAGCATGTTAAAATAGCTGATGAATCAAAAACATTAGCAACAATTACATTCCAAAACTATTTTAGAATGTATGGTAAACTTGCTGGTATGACAGGTACTGCTATGACAGAAGAAGCAGAATTTGAAGAAATTTATAAATTAGACGTAATCGAAATACCAACAAATAAACCAATGATACGTGATGATCATCATGATATTATTTATAAAAATGAAAATGCTAAATATAGAGCTGTTATTGAAGATATAAAGAAAAGCAATGAAAAAGGACAACCAGTATTAGTTGGTACAGTATCTATTGAAAAATCTGAAAAATTAAGTAATATGCTTAAAAAAGAAGGTATTAAACACCAAGTATTAAATGCTAAGTTCCATGAAAAAGAAGCTGAAATTATAGCTCAAGCTGGTAAGTTTGGAACAGTTACAATTGCAACAAACATGGCTGGACGTGGTACCGATATTATGCTTGGAGGTAATAGTGAATATTTAGCAAAACAAGAAATGAGAAAATTTGGTTATTCAGAAGATCAAATTGAACAAGCAACAGCATTTAACGAAACAGAAGATCAAGAAATAATATCTTCAAGAAATAAATTCAAAGAGCTAAAAACAAAATATGACAATGAAATTAAAGATGAAAAGGAAAAAGTAATATCTGCTGGAGGACTAAAAATCATAGGAACTGAACGTCATGAATCAAGAAGAATTGATAATCAGCTTCGTGGACGTAGCGGACGTCAAGGTGACCCAGGAGAATCAAGATTCTATATCAGTTTAGATGATGATTTGATGAAGATATTTGGAGGAGATATGATTACAAGAGTTTATGACACTCTTGGAGCTGATGAAAATATGCCAATTGAATCAAAAATCATTTCTAATGCAGTAGAAAATGCTCAAAAGAAAGTAGAAGGTAAGAACTTTAGCATTCGTAAAAATGTACTTTCTTATGATGATGTTATGAACGTACAAAGAACTATTATATATGATGAAAGAAGAAAAGTACTTGATGGAGAGAACTTAAAAGAACATATTACAAAAATGATGGATTCTTTGGCAGACGCTACATCTAACGAGTATTTAGCAGATACAGACAATTTAAATATCGAAGGATTTGAACAAGAGATTAAAGAAATATATGGAGTAGATGACTTAAATGCGCTTCATAAAGATAGAATTAAAGCACATGATGTAGCAGAAGAACTAAAAGATAAAATTCATAGCTTATATAATGAAAAAGAAAAAGAAATTGGCGAACCAGAGATGAGAGAACTTGAAAGAGTTGTTATGCTTAAAATAGTTGATGACAGATGGATGGATCACATAGATGCAATGGATGAACTAAAAGATGGAATTGGTCTTCAAGCTTATGGTCAAAAAGACCCAGTTGTTCAATACAGAATTGAAGGATTTGATATGTTTGAACAAATGAACCTAGATATTCAAACTGATGTTGTAAAATTCTTGATGAATGCAAGAAAAAGAGAAGGTAATGTTCAAAGAACATCTTCAGTAAAAATTACAGGTGAAGGCTTAGCAAACCAAACAGATAATAATGCACCAAGAACATCAGTATCAAACACTCCAGTTGTAAACAACGAACCAAAAGTAGGAAGAAATGATCCTTGCCCATGTGGAAGTGGAAAGAAGTATAAGAATTGTTGTGGAAAGTAGCTTAAATAGAGAGTTGTACGGGAATTTTATAAAATGGAAATTTGTAAAACAAGTTCGTTTTGTCAACAAAAATATCAAAATGCGAACAAGAAATGCTGAAAATAAAGAAATGTAGACATAGAATATATGTTGACATTTCTTTTTTTTCTGTGTAAAAATATAGAGAAATGGAGGTAAAAATGGTAAATATTAGAAAACGTGGTAAAGTATATCAATATCAATTTGAAATAGCAAAAGTAGATGGAAAACGAAAATACATTAGCAAATCAGGATTCAAAACCAAAAATGAAGCATTAATGGCAGGAATGAAAGCTTATGATGACAAATTTTGTGTATTTGAAGTATGGAATATTGAAAGATCAATTAGTAAAAACATAGAACTAGATAGATAAAAATACCTAGTTCTATGTTTTATAGCCAATTGTTGTCAGATAAAACTTGTTTTGTAATACTACTTAATTTTCCTAATTTATCTAGTTCTTTGATTTCTTCTTTACTATAAAATTTAGCATCTGCTAAGTCAGTTGCTGATTGTACTGAATTTTTATCATAATCTGCTGACCAGTAAATAATAATTCTATGTTCATCTGGCTTATTAATAATCTCATATGTTTTTAATTGTTTGATATTTGTGATTTCTAAACCTGTTTCTTCCATTATTTCTCTTTTTACAGTATCTTCCATTCTTTCAAATAATTCAACACCACCTCCAGGTGTAATTATCATTCCTTTATTGGGCTCTTTATTTCTAATTCCTAATAATAATTTGTTATTTGATTTTATCAGAACAGAGCAACCTACTCTTATATTATTCAAAATATTGCCTCCTTGTATAAAGAATATAATAAGAATTATATTTTGTCAATATATTTAAAATATGAAAAATATATGGTATAATTCAAAAAAGAAAGAAGTGATAATCATGGAAATATATTTAGATAATGCTGCAACAACAAAAATGGATTTTTCCAAATTGTGCTGAAATATTAGGAACAGATTTCTCTGATGAAATGATAGAAACAGCTAATAAAAATTTATTACAAAGTGGAAGAAAGAATAAAAGGAGTCTTAATAGGATTTCTTTGTGAGGCTTATTTTTATAAGGAGGAAAGTGATAGAAATGAATAAAATACAAGATGAACTAGAATTAGTGCTTCCAACGCCAGAATATAAAACTCAAGTTGAAGAATATCTACAAGAATTTTTTGATAATGGAGAGTATGAAATTGCAGGAGATGGTGGATTAGACAGAATTAAAAATTTTGAAGAATGGCTACTAAAAGTACAAAAGGATTTATCAGAAGAAAGTATTGAAGATAATAGGATTCCTGCAACATTATATTTAACAGTAAGAAAATCTGATAATAGAGTTGTTGGAAATTTACAAATCAGACATAAATTAAATGAAAAATTATTACAATATGGAGGACATATAGGCGATAGTGTAAGACCATCTGAAAGAAGAAAAGGTTATGCTTCTTGGATGCTAAATAATAT
>OCIU01002273.1_pt1 | contig 11469 bp, 13 predicted proteins | sample 1538471 | NCBI WGS metagenome assembly OCIU01 (sample SAMN04571693, study PRJEB22368) | human gut metagenome | biome: human gut; material: stool | host: Homo sapiens | place: Luxembourg | collected 2012-06-01 | reverse complement strand
AACTTAATGGGTGATTTTAGCATCTGTTTTTCGGAACATCTAACTGGACACCCTAGTTAATTACCAAAATCCCAGATTTTTTATTAACCTTACCATCATACATACTGGAAAAAAGCTCCCAATCAATGTGCTTACGATTCTTGGTTTCTGTACCAACCAATAAAATTGTTACAGTCGTATCCTTCAGATGGTTATCACGAATATACTCTCGGATATGCTGAGCATCCCAGTTGTCAGGAATTTCCCCCATATCTACAGAACCATCAATGAACACATTATTTTCTGTTCCCCATCTTACTAACTCATCCTTATACCATTGATCATTGGCATGATGAAAACTAACAAAAACTTTATGCATATTTTACTTTTTAATAAAATTAAATCAAAGAGCGCAAACCCTTCAATATCAAAGCTATTATCTCTGTAACATTGGTTGTTACAAATAATCGTTCATTATCTTCCTTCGAAAGTCCGTTTTTCAAAACATCCATGTTGCAGGAAAATACATCAAGAGCTTTAAAGTTCATCTCTTCTTTTTCTTTAGCTAAGTAAGTAACAAACTTTTGATATAAATGTTGAGAACAACACTCTTCAAACAATTTTTCCGAAGTTGTTTCTCCTTTTAGCAACTTTATCAAGCGTGAAGCTGCTCCTCCAAAGCCGCCCAAGAGAAATATCGGATGCTTAGAATTAGCAGCAATAATAGCTTCTTCATATAAACCAGGCATATATCCCTTAAACCCAGCCACTCTTCCACCCAAGATAATTCGAGCATCTATGTTGCTTTCCATTTCTAGGCGCATAGCTTTTAGTGACTCTGCCCAATAATATAAATTCTCAACAGTAGAAGGTGGAACCATTTGCCCATGTAAATCGGTCGGAATTGTATCTGGTATCGTAGCCTTCTGACATTGAACACGACAAGACTTGTATTCAGCATGAGTTGCTGGTGCCATTCCTACGTATATTGGCCAAGCCAAATAGTTGGTGAAATAATTCTTCAAGGTTTTTTCCTTCTCATATATACCATATTGATATGCTAAATCTTTAAACAACTCAGTAAAGCCACCTGGTCTTAAGTCTCCACCATAAACTATATGAGCCCCTGATATAAGAAGGTGTCGTGCAAGTTCTACAGATAAATCCTCAAACATCGCTTTTCCAATTCCAAGAACAGAAGAGTCAGGAGACTCTGATATGGAAATTGCTACGTTTTTGCCTTCCAAGAAACGAGAAGCTGAAAAAATTTGACTTGGCGTATTAAAGGTAATTGTTGGGAATTGGCGCTTCACCACTTCCAATTCTTCATTGCCTAAAGGAGGCTCTGGATACAAGATTTGATTGACTCCGTCAACTTTACCAATATTGATGAATTCAGGCATCATCGGTATCACCTTACTATTTGCTTGACTAAAATTCTCCAAGTATCTTTCTTCATAATATTTGTCCAATGCTGTGCGAAGTAGCAAACAAATAACTTCATCCCAATTACCACCAAACCGAATCTTAGGTGTATTACCCAGGTAAGGAAAAGTACGAGGTATCAAGCCATTAAACAAACTGACAACAACAGTTGGAACATGATTTTCCTTGCCTACAATAGCTTCTATTCTACACCATTCCCTATCAGAATAAGTTGAAGTCTCTAAAATAACCAAAAGAGATTTTTTCAAATTTTCCTTGATTTGGTCACCAAAGCTATATCCATCAAGAATATCATTGGCATCATAAAAGGAATTGAGTTTGGTATCTGCACGCAAATAAGCCTTCAACTCGTTTGCCTTCTCAATACCTAAACGATCTTCATCTTTCTTGGTATGACTGATGAATATCTGTAACTTCTCTTGGGAATCACATACCGTTCTGATCAAATCATCATAAAACCTTATCAAAAACTCTTGCCAACAAGCTCGGATATCATAACTTTTCAGACGAATATATTGTTGTTTCCCTAGTTCATGATTTATATCAAATGCATATTGGCATAAGGCTACCGGCAATACTTTTACCACCCCATTCTTATCGTCATTGACCAGTTCATTGATGTAATTTGTCCAAGCAGAACTATTGAACATATAAAGATCAACCAACAACAATACCACTACCTTATCTGCATTGATAGTTTTTCTGACATCATAAATTATGCCATCTTCTTGATTAGTTTGGAAATAGACTGGAATATCTAATCCATCTATCAATGGTTCATTAGCATTTCGGCACAACAAATGATAAAGGTCTTCATATATAGAAAGCCCACCTGTAAATTGCTTATCGTAAGCAACTACTATAGCTAAAGGTGTTTTAAAATTATCCATATTATTCTATCTTAGAATTGCGATTCATGATTGAAGAAAGTGGATGAAAACAATTGGAGTATGTTCTCATCTTACCTTCGTAAATATTATTAGTGCTACGCATATAACGAATAGCAACATCTAAGTCCTCGTATCCACTATAGACTGGCACAACCTGCAAATATTCAGGAAGTAAAGAAGATGCTATTTCTTTAAGTTTTACACAGAAGACATTATGTTCATAACCATAACCTACTTCCCAAGGAATCCACTTGGATTTCATGGCATTTTCACTCAACAAGCACATCAAATGTGTGCTCTTTCTCAATCCAGCTTTAATTGCATTTACTACACTTTGCGGATTGCTACGATTGATGCTTGCATCATACTCTTCAAAATAGACATCAATACCGCAAGATAATAAATAATTAGCGATGATTTTGGCTGCAGGTTTATCTTTCTGCTGATGACTAATGAAAACACAGCATTTGCCACGATAGTATTGATAGCCATCACTATATATCTTGCCATATTTTGATTTTATTTAGTGCACAATCAAGTTGTTTTGTATAATTGCATTGTTTGCCATCATCACCCATATGTTCCATAATGGAACAGGTGCTATTTTTATTCAAGAGAATTACACTTCAGCTCTTTACAGATTACCTTTCCCATCACCTTTTCTATATCGAAGAAAGTCATGGGGGCGTTGTAATCTATCTCAGAAATGACATTATCCATATCATTCACGGCATAGCCTATCCATTCAATGGATTCTTCAAGGTCTTTCATATTGATTCGGGAATAGGTTTCCTCGAAACGGTCGAGAAAGAAGGATACCACATTAGGATTCTTCTTTATGTACTGATGAAAGGTCTTGCAGACCTTGGCTTGCCCTTTGTAATTGAGCTTACGAATATCTTCAAACATTGGCATAGCGCAAGAATAGGACTTGACGGAAGAAACCTTCTTTCCCATCTTCTTGCGTATTTCCTTTGCCTTAGGTATCGTATCATCGTAAATGTCTTGAAACTCTTCGGGGAGCATCGAGAGCATTCGCTCTAAAAATTTTTTATCTGCCATAAGACCCTATTTGTATAAATCTACGTTGATATCAAATGGACTATCAAAGTCTTTCAGTATTGCATGCTTCGTATCTTTTTCGGAGAGATTGGCATGTTCTGTTGGTATCTTCCAATCAATGCCAAGACTATCATCAAGGATGCTGATGCCACCATCTGCCTCTGGATGATAGAAGTTATCACACTTGTATTGGAAGACGGCTGTTTCTGAAAGGACGGCGAAGCCATGGGCAAAGCCTTTTGGGATGAAGAACTGGCGATGATTGTCTTCTGTCAGTTCTACAGCCACATGCTTACCGTAAGTAGGGGAGCCTTTACGAATATCTACTGCTACATCGAGGACTCTACCTTTTACGCAACGTACCAACTTACTCTGAGTATAAGGAGGGCGCTGGAAGTGCAAGCCTCGCATTACACCATAGCTACTCATACTCTCATTGTCTTGGCAAAAGTGTACGCTATGACCAAGAATAGGAGAGACCTTCTCTTCAAACTCTCGCTCGCTGAAACTCTCGAAGAAGTAGCCACGAGAGTCACGGAAGAGGCGTGGCTCTATAATGAGAACGCCTTTTATATTTGTTTTTACTATATTCATTGGTTTATACCTTATTACTATAATGCAGCCTCAATGCCGTTCAGAGCTTTACCAACTCATTGACATTAAGATTATTTTGTCTATATCACCTCACTTACGCTCACCTCATCCATAATCTTGCGCCACAAGTCCTTGGTCATGGCGATGGTGGGGGAGACGCTGAATTTATATTGCTTGCCAATAGAACGCAAGTTGTACACCACATTATGGCGACTTCGTTTTATTTGTTCTGTTTCATCTGCATTCCCTTCCTTGGTGATGATAGGGAACATATACTCTGTGTCGGAGGTATATTTGTCTGCTATCTGCTGCATTGCCTTGTCCCATTTGATCGTGACAGCAGGATTGTTGTCTGATGTATGGGAAATGTAGGTGAGCATTCCGTCTTTAACGTTGGATTTCTTCAGATATGCCATATCCACATAGTTCATGCCTCTTGCATAAAGTGAGAACAGGAACATGTCTCGTGCGAAATCCTGCGACTTATTAAGATTGAGAGTTTGCAAATAGCGCAACTCGGCTATCGAGGGAAACTGTTGGGCGGCAAGTTTTGGCGCTGGAGTCTTGTTTACCAGGCGAAAAATGTCGTGCCCTTGTATTTTGCCTTTTTTTACAGCTTGCTTATAGAATGCACACAATTGCGACAGGTAAAAAGCGGTTGTAGATGCCGACAGCCCCTGTGTTTTCAGCCATGTCTCGTAGTCCAGAACAAACAAATCGTCCCATTTGTCCATAGGTGTGGGATTGTCGCCCATAAACATCAATAGGCGATTGGCTGAATACTTGCGTGTCTCTGCGGTATGCTTTCTACCTTCTTTCGTAAGCTCGTCGATGATAATGTTTACAAAAGTTGCGAAATCGGTCATGGTATGATGTCTGAATCTTTAGAACAGATAATCATATTGCGAAAAGATTCTTTGATAATCATTCTCATATCTGGTCTTGTCGTTAGGACTGATATGAGGACTTTTGATAATCTGTTCCATTTCTTGGAGTACCTTGCCTCCTTCGCGCATGATGGGGTCGAGGTGTTCCTTGAACTGTTCTATGAATGGTGAATAATAGTAGCCAATCTCCTCAATGATGAAGGAATAGATTTTCCATGTGTCATTGAAGGTAATGCGATTGTGTGCCACTTCATCCAAGGCATATTTTCTCAAATAGTCGATGTTTTCTGCCTGCAACGCCACTTCCTTGTCGTCTTTCACAGGATGGAAATAGCGGTCTATCAGTACTTGGCGCTCCTGCAGGTTGCGCTGGTAGAAGATATTCTCATGGGTGATTGAGGTTTTGCTTTGCTCCACTTCCTCAAAATGCTCGGCATGAACACCGCTGATTGCTACAATCATTCCACCGATGTCCATCACCAGGCGGCGGTCTCGGTCGATACGGATGATGTAACCTTCCAATCCTGCCATCTCGCCAGTGGTGATACGGAGGAGGATGCGGTTGCGAGCATAATAATGATAAGGGTGGAGAAGGAAACGGATGCGCTCAGGTGAAGTCTCTACGACACGCATGAAGGGTTGCATCTGCGTATCGGGGATCTCTGCCACTTTGCCTGTGCTACAATTCTTGCATAGGCGAGCGTGTGGGAACTTATTGTCGAGATAGTCTTGTATCTCTTGGGGATAACCTTGGAAGAAGACCAGACCGCTGACGGTCGGCACTTCCTGATGCTGCACCTTTTGCTTGCCAAGTTTCCTGAAATAGCGAACTGTCTTATGCACAAAATAGATCCTGCCGTCATTCTCTAATAGCTCTTCCAATTTCTTCACTTTACTGTTATGAACGAAGATGTAAGACCATGTTGTTCCGTCCGATTGACGACACTTCTTTATCGCAGAACCAGTCTTTGCGTCTGGCTCTGTAACGTGGTTGCCCTTTGGAGAAACAAGTTTCTCGTCGGCTGTAGAAAAAGAACTCGTACCATCCGGTTTCATAAATCCTGCTCTACTTTATGTCCTCAGCTACAACCATATATAATGGTTGTGGAAGCCTAGTCCATTTGTTATTGTCGTGCATAATCTTAATCGTATTATGAGTGCTTGGCATGCTGCCTCTGCACATGTATCTTTATCTTACATTTGTTGCACACTCTTATGGTAAGAGATACAACTTGATGCAAAAGTACGAAAAAATGTTGGATTACGTGTCAGATTTTATCATTTTCTGTATGCCCTCCCCCAAATTTAACACAAATGTTTAGCAAACCCGCCTCGAGAGAGCTCTCAAAATGGCAGATTTGCTGTCTATCCGGTTGTTTTTGCTCTCTTACCATAAGAAAGGGCGAAGTTTGCTAAACATTTTACCCCATCATTATGGTGGTGTGGTAAACATAACTATTTATTTACAACTCTTTCAAGATCTTTCTTATAATCCGCTCGTTGGCTTCATTGATGGTTGCTACGTCTATAGACTGCAAGTAAATGTGTGTGGTCTTGTATGAATTGTGTCCCATACCCTCGCTGATGGTAGCTATCGGGATATTCATGTGCAAGGCTACGCTTGCCCACGTATGGCGTGCCACATAGGTGGTCAATGGTATCTTCAAGCCTACCATTTCACCGATTTTCTTAAGATTATAGTTGGTGTTGTGCTCTACCTTGCGGTATGCGGTGTATGGAGAGGATTCCTTGCCTGTCAAGATGGGTAGCAGATAAGGAGAGTCCTTGGTCTGTTCGGCGTACTTGTCGATGATGACTTGCATCGGTTTCACCCACTCGATATTGAGATTTTGGTGGGTCTTGCGACGGTTGTAGTTCACCAAGCCACATTTCAAGTCGGTCTTCTTCAGGAACGCCATATCCACAAATGCCATGCCTCGGAGATAGAAACTGAGCAGAAACAGGTCTCGCGCCTTGTCAAGGGAGGAACCTCTTGGCAAGTCCAATTTCTCTATTTTACGAATATCCTTTACTGTAATTGCACGCTTGGCAGTTCGCACGTTAGCGGTCTGCACGTGAGAAAAGATGTCGTTGGGTGGAGCTTGGCCTGCTTCCACCGCCTTGTTGTAGAGGGTGCGGAGGGTTCGCAGATAGAACGCCACGGTGTTTTGTCCGATACCTCTGTTGAACAGCCATGCTTGATACATCTCCATCATGTCGCTTGTCATTTGTGAGAAGGTAAGGTCTTCATTGTCACGAAACTCCATGAAGCGGTTGGTAGCATTAGCATAGTTGTTCTTGGTACCGATGCACAGCATCAGCTCTTTCTTGGCTATCTGTTGGCGGAAGAAAGCAAAAACGCTCTGGCTCGGTGGTAGCTGCTGTATCTCCTTGGCTATGTCGTCAATGGTATAAGGGATGCCCTCTGCATTCTTATCACGGATGATACGCAGCATCTGCTTCATCTCCCAATCTATCTTTGACTGGATGAGCTGCAGATGTGCCTGTCTATTGTTGCGGGTAGAAACAATGATAGCCGACTTCTTGTCGTTCCACTCGTCTGGAAAGACATGATAGTCGGTACTGATCCAGCGCAGACTGCGTTGATGGATGAGATGATAATACAATGTGCCTTCCTTTCCTGGCACCGAGGATGCTCTGAATTTTACTTTTACTGTTGCCATAATACTAACTTTTTTATTTGTGAATAATGTTGCTTTTTGCTTATTACACCTTATTATATATGTAAGCAACGGTATGGCAAGAATGTAGTTGTATGTCAATAGCTATTTGGAGTCACTTCGTCGTTGTAGCTTCTATGGCTTGTATAGCAATAGCAGTTCTGTCTGTCTCCTCCTATGGATAGAGGCTATCTTGCGTTTTTGATATCTGCAAAAATCAAGATACTCCCTACGTATGTTTCTTTCGCCTTGCTCTATTTTCTGTAGGAGTCGGCTCTTGGGGTACTTTCCATTCCCTAATATCTTGTAGGGTCCGACATTATAGGCAAGTACGGCAAGGAGTAATGAGTCCTTGCCATACTTACGAAACATGGCACATAACTTGGTGAGGTCTGAGCGCAACAGAGAATCGGCTTGCTGATATGTAAGGTTCTTCTTGAACTTCTCGTATGGCAATATCCGATGTCCCCATCCGATATAGGGATAGTTCTTGCGTATGTCGTGCCATCCCTCATAATACTTGATGCACCGCACTGCTCGCTCGAAGGGCGGCAAGGCAAAAATGCCCAAGTCGGTCTGGCTTGGGCTGTCATTGGTGGGTGTCTTGTTCTGTGCCATGATACTTTGGCACAGAAACAAGAGCATTATAGTGATGTATGTCCTTGTCTTTTTCGTCATGGATGTTATTTTTGTTTTGTTATGGAGTGCTATTTTGATTGTCACTTGGCATTCTTCTTGTTGAATATCTCTGCTATCATGGCTTTCACGTCCTCGCCTACTTGCACGAAGTTCTTATAGAGGATGCGCTCACGCTCATCACGGCTCTTGAAGGTGTAGAACTTGGGCAGTGGTATATACTCGCTTTCCTCTTTCTTGATTTCTGCCATATCGAAGTCGGTCTTGCAATAGAACTTACTGGTCTTGAACTCGTCGCTTTCCTGTATGTTCATACTGCCATTCATGCCGGTCTTGGTAGCCACAAAGTCTCTTGCGGTCTGTCCGCAGATCCATCCTGTCGGCATATCCGAAATCTTGGAGGCAGGAACAAGGCTGTCCATATTCTCGTTCAGGTTGATGCTCGTTTTGTCTCTATCGATGGTCACGCCTTTCTTCAGCTGCACCACTTTTCCGAAGATGTCAGAGGACAGCCATTCCAGTGTTTCTTTGCTTCGTGCAGAACCGCTCACCACATTACCAACAGTGGTGATGATCTTCTGCATACCCACCTTGCCGTAGTCGGCTTCCAACTGTGGCAGTTCCTGGAATCCCAAGGCTACGCTCACCTTGTTGCTTCGGGCAGTACCTATCAGTCGGTCTATCTTGTGGAAGTAGAGTGTAGGCAACTCGTCCACGATGATGCTCACAGGGATGTTCTTGCCTTGCCCTGTGTTCACTCGTGTCACCAGTCGGTTGAGGATTAGGGCATTCAATGCTCCGATGATGCTCTCCATTTCTGGGTCATTGGCTATCAGCAGGTAGCTTGGATTCTTTGGATCGCTGACTTTCAGGTCAAAGTCATCACCGTCCTTGTGGAAGATCCAATAGCTTTCCTTAGTGGCAAGGCGTGAGGTATAGACACGCAGGGTACCTATCATACCCTCCAACTGCTCCATCGCCTTGTTCTTCAAGGCGGTTTGGAATGGTCCCAACAACGGTGCTACCTCATTGTCGGTCTCCAACACATTGAAGATGGTCTGGTAGCTTTCATTCAGGAAGCTCAGGATATGGGGCATATCGCTGTACTTGCCCAACCAATAGGCCGGCTCCACTTCTTCTCCTGCATGGTTAAACACCTTTCCGGTCGGCTTCATCTGCATGGTCTTCGGGTCAAGTACTTTCTCCGCTATCAGCATCTTGCCGTCCTTGTCGTATGGTTCCTTGCCATAGTTGATGAAGAAGTAGATACAGGCGGCGAGGAAGTTGACGGCTGAGGTCTGGAAGAACTGGTCGCTGCCGCCACCGCCTTCTTTCTTGCCTTTTTGCAATGATTCTAGCAGCGTCTCTGCGGTCTCACTCGCTGCTGCCAAGTTATTGATATACTTCTGTTGTATCGGGTTCACCCGTTTGGAGTATTCCACATCCACGAAGTTGATGATATTGAACTTGCAGCCTTCTGGCAGTTTGCCCAGCTGTTGGTTCTTCTTGTAGTGGTAGTACAGTTTGGTTGCCAAGGTAGGAAACTTGTAGTCGTAAACGACCATGGCAAAGCCTTTTGCACTGTGCTGTCGGATGAACGGCTCGATTATAGAAAAAGTCTTACCGCTACCCGGCGTACCGACTACCCAGGTGCCACGGAATGGGTTTACGATGTTCACCCATCCCTTGCGGAACTTACCTTTATAGTAGTAGCGCATAGGGATATTCACGCTGTATTTGTTATATTCCTCCTTTTGGCACTGCTCAAAACTCTCGTTCTCAAAATTAAAACGGTCTTTCATCAGTCCTTCCTTCAGGAACTTCGAGATATTATCTAAGGCTACATGCACCAGCACGGTTCCGATGATGGTTGCCACCATATATAGGATGGTGTTCAATCTTAGGGCATAGAGACGAGTGTCCATCGCATAGCCGAAGAGCCACACGGACACTACCAATAGTCCCACGCCACTCACCAGTGGGTACAGTACCTGCCTTCGGGCATCAAACTCCAGATGCTTCTTGTTTCTCGTGCCTACACAGGTGATGCACACCAACAGGAATGTCACCACCTTGCTATACACCAGATTCCCGTCATGGTAGATAAACCACTGCTTGATACGGTCGTGCAGGTCGCACACCACACCGCCAAAGCCGTCTATCGCCCTTGGGTTTATGGCATACTCAAAGAACTCCATCAACACGGATATGTAGATGACCGCCCTGAATATCTTGTAAAATCCTTGTAACTCCTTGCTTTCTTCCATAAATATTCTTAAATAATCAACCTATAGGTTGTGTTTTTCAATTATTTGTTGTATCTTCGCACTATAAAACAATAAGATTATGACATTCGACCCGATTACAGAAAACGAGCACCTTTGGGCTGTCAGATATGATGACTGCCTCGACAACGTTCTTGACTCCATCCTTGGACAATGGAACGATGTTACATGGTTGCGTAGCTTCTTCAAGCATAACATTGATGATTTGGCGTCCTACTTCAAAATCACAGATGTCAATCAAGCCATCTATGATACAATTGAAGATAGCGAACGCTTGCAATGTCTCATCATGGATATTTCTCCTGATGCTGACCTTGACAAGATTTTCCGCCCATTGGAGAATAGTCGTACTTCGGAAATGTTGTTGGGCAAAGAGAAGGCACGCTTGCGTAATACACCACGTCATGCTTCTTGGCTCCGCATCTATGCTATCAAACTCGAACCGGGTATTTACATTATCACTGGCGGTGCAATCAAGTTGACTCGTACCATGCAGGAACGTGAACATACTTTGGTGGAACTCGCCCGAATGGAAAAGGTGAGACGTTTCTTACTTGACAACGATATTGCCGACAAGGATTCCTTCATGGACTTCTTAAATGAAATCATATAGAAAGGAGGTTATTATGAGAACTACAAACGAAATTGTTTCTAAACTGAGAGAACATCAGTCTTCAACTCCATCCAAATGGCGTGAGAATGCAGAGTGGCGCATGGCTAACAAATCATGGCTTCGCTATTCTCAGCACATTGCAATGATGATGCTCGACAAGATGGAGGAATTGGGTATGACCCAAAAGCGATTGTCTGAACTCATGGGCTGTAGCCAGCAATATGTTTCCAAGGTACTCAAAGGACAGGAAAACCTATCCCTCGAAACCTTGGCTAAGATTGAGCGTTGTCTTCAACTGCCTATTCTGAATCACTTAGCGTAGCTTTATTTCAGAAATATGGGATTGAATGAGTCAGCCGACAACACATCGCTATAGTTCACTTTCAATGAGATGGT
>OCIU01002267.1_pt1 | contig 11491 bp, 7 predicted proteins | sample 1538471 | NCBI WGS metagenome assembly OCIU01 (sample SAMN04571693, study PRJEB22368) | human gut metagenome | biome: human gut; material: stool | host: Homo sapiens | place: Luxembourg | collected 2012-06-01 | reverse complement strand
GGTGCTAACTATGCCTTTGCAAAAGGCCCCGCGACGCCGATGGGCGACTGCAAACTGGCCTCCGCCGGGCAGGCAAGATGAGATGGGGCCTGCCCACATAAAAAGGCCCGGAGAGAAACTCGCCGCTTCCCTCCGGTAAAAAGGCTTATTCTGCTTTGGCGGTGCTGCTGGTGCCGTCCTCTCCGTGCAGGATGCGGTCCAGCTCCTCCCGGCGGGCCCGGCGGTAATCGTAGTACTGCTGCAGCTTTTCCCGCAGCGGGATCTCGGTATGCAGGGCCAGGAAAAAGTGCTGGCGGCCGTTTTCCCGGCCGGCCTTAAAGTAGGCCTTCAGCTCCTCATAGCGGACCACCACATTCTTCTCGCGGGCAAAGGTCCTTATCTTGACCATGAGGTGGGTGGAATAGACGAAATCGATGGCGAAAACGCCGAAAAACGCGCCGATGACAAAGGAAAACGCCAAATTGCGGGAAAGCCAATCCAGTGCCCGCAAAATGTAAGGATCCACAAAGAAATAATAGGCCGCGCCCATCACTGCCCAAATGGCGGAAAACAGGGGGCAAATAAGACCATTCACATTGCCCCAGCGGCGGCTGTAATCCCACAGACGGGCATTCATCACCTTCAGCAGCAGGATGCCGGCAATGTACTCGATGGCGGTCATGGCGGCGGCCATCAGCACCAGCATGGCAATGTGGTTCCACACAGGGTTGGCGATCTGACGGCTTTCCGAAAGGCGGGAAACCAGGTACAGGATGCAAAGCCCGGTGCCGTACAGCGGCACATAGGGCCCCACCATAAAGCCGGGGTTGATCCACTTGCGCTCGGGATTATTGCCGGAAATAAAGCGCCGGAAGAAAAGCTCCAGCACCCAGCCCAGCGAAGAACCGATATAGAACAAAAAAGCCAGCTTCAAGAAGGTATTCATAAGGCCCTCCGGTCACGGTTTTTGGCGGCCATGCCGCGCTGGGGAAAATTATATCACATCTTCGGCCGGGGTTCAACTCACACATGGGATAGAATGGGGGCAGCGACAGGTTTTGAACCTACTGCTGCCCCCAGAGAGGTAAGTGAGGATGGCTGTTTAGAAGCGGCGGGTGCCTGCATACAGGCACAGAGCCGCAAGCGCCAGCAGAGCCAAGCCGGGCAGCGGCTGGCCCACATGGGCCGCGCCGGTATTGGGGTTGCTGGCGGGGGTGCTTTCACCGGACTGGGAAGGAACGATGATCACCACACCGCTGCCGCTTTCGGTCCACAGGATGATGGAGCCGGTAATGGATTCGTAGTTATCAAGCCGCGGGGTGAATTTCCAGGTGTAGGCCTTGTCTTTTTCTACGGGAACAGTGCTGGGGTCAAGCTCATCCGTTTCCCCTACCCACATTACATCACCAGGCACAGAGAATGCATTTTTATCGGCATTGAGGTGGGCATCGGCCAGGGTCTTACCGCTGGAGGTGATGGGGGTGTAATTGGGAGTGCCGGTGGGGGTAATTTTGGTGAGGGTAATGTTTACGGTAACGGTGGCATCCTCGTGGTTCTTAGAATAGGTCTGATCATTATATCCAACTTGCATGGTTATTGTAATTTCGCCATTTACACTTAGACCATTAGCCAGTTGATAAGTAATGGCACCAGTATTAACATCCACACTCCAGCCACTTTCTATCGTGTTTTCGGGAGAATAAGTTCCTGAGTGGAAATACAGTGTTCCTGCATCCTTTGCCAGTTTGTTCAGATCTGTACCAATGTAATCATAGATATTGATGGTCTTGCTGGCGGTGTCATTGTAGACCTGGTTTACATTGATGGTGCCCAGCTGGGGGCCATCCGCTTTGGCAACAATCACCTTGACATTCCCACTGGTGAGGGAGTAGGTGCCAACGGTAGCTGTGCAGCAGTAATCGTAGTCCCCCGCGTTCAGGCCGGTTTCCACTGTATAGGTTTGGGCGGTAGCATTATCAATCGCGGTTTTCTTGCTGCCGTTTACCTTGTACCACCGGTAGGTAACGCCCTGAAGGTCACTTGGGGTTACTGTGGCAGTAAGGACGGGAGCATCGGCCTCGGAGTAGCCATAAACAGTATTATCGTTATTGGATACGGATACCGTTACATTGGTGATGGGGGCCTGCTGAACGGATATTCCGTTTGCAGTCTGAACGGCATAGTAACCCGGAGCCAACAGGTCATTTACACTCTTTCCTGCTGGCGGGGTGATGGTGCCGTAGGTGCCGCCGGAGAGTTCTGCTTTGGCGTTGGCGGATATCTTCAGAGTGGTGACGGTCAGATTTCCCTCGATCTTCACTGTGCCGCCAGTGACATTGATAGTGCTAACAGTGGAAGATTGGCTATCAAGTGTGTTAGTGATAGTCAGTGTGCCGCCATTTACCGTAATGCTACCGGTCAAGTTATTGCCTGCAAGGTTGAGTGTCGCAAGGGAACCTTCAAATCTCACATCATCAGCAATGTTTTTCATAGAGAAAAGTTTCGTTTCGGTGCTGCTATTTTCGCTTTTCACATAGTCAAAAGCAGCTTTCAAAGTGGTGGCGCAGCTACTACGGGACGAGTCATTAAAGGAAACAGCCAACTCTGCATCACAATAGTCACATTTTCCATCTTTATATTTACTGTTTGAACCATTATCACAGTGCTGGCTGCTGCTGCTTGTAACAACATAATCGCATTTGTCACATTTAGGGCTGTGGTTTATGCCATTGACATTAGCCACATAGTACTTACCGGTATAGGTGTGGTTACCATCGGTACATTCCGTCGCCAATGCTACAACAGACAGCATGGTAACACACAGCACGGCGGCCAGCAAAACACTACATACTCGTTTCTTCATACTTTCCTCCAGAATTACAGTTTTTATTCTACCAGCCACAGGCGGCGGGCGGCGGTTTTGGCCTCGCTGCGGCGGCTGACATTCAACTTGGTGAGGATATGGCTGACATGGGTTTTTACCGTGGGCAGCTTGATATCCAAAATGCGGCCGATCTCGGCATTGCTTTTATCGGCGCACATCAGGCGCAGCACCTGCAGCTCGGTGGCGGTCATTTCCTCGCCGGGGGGCAGGGGCGGCACCAGGAAGTAGGGATACCGGGCGGCCTGCACCCGGGCAAAGGCCACCACCTGCCGGTACCAGCTCTCTTCCTCCGGGCTGGGCAGGGCCTGCAGCAGGGGCAGCAGGGCGGCGCCGCAGCAGCTTACCGGGCGGATGAACCCCAACCCGGCGGCAATGCGCAGGGCATCGGTAAGGCTTTGCCGCCAGGCTTCGTCCTTTAGCCGGTACTGGGCCACGGCCCGCAAAAGCAGCAGGGTGGTGTGATCCATCTTCCGCTGGCAGGCGATGCAGTAGGGTTCCAGCGGAGCCAGGGTAAGCAGGGCGGCCTGCGGCCGGCCCTGAGCAAGCTCCGCCATGGCCTGAGTAAAGTACTGGTAGCGCTTCATGATATTGATGCTGAGGGGGTCGCGCGGGGCCTTTTCCCGGTACCAGCTATCTACGGCATCGGTATCGCCAGTCCGCAGGTCAACGCGGCACAGCATGGCATCGATATTGGGCAAAAATCGGCTTTGGCCGCTTTCCGCGAAGCGCTGCCGCAGGCTTTCCAGCGTCCTGCGGGCATCCTGGGAGTGGCCGGCCGCCAACTGGCTGCGGGCCAGCAGGCCCACCGCGGCGAATTCAATATCCGGGGTGCCGTCCCGCTGGATCTCCCCCAATCGGGGCATCAGGGCCAGCATACGGGCGGTGATGTCCTCGCCTTTTTCAAACTTGCTTTCGGCAATGGCGCAATCCGGCAGACCCACGCCATCCCGGCCCAGAATGGCCTCCACCGGGACACGGATGGTCTGATAAAGCAGGTCATCCCGGCGGCTCCATTCGCTGAAGTCCTTGCCGCCGTTCATAATGCTGGGCAGGGCGCTGGTGACCGAAAAGGCCGGCAGGGTCACTTCCTTATTGACCAGCAGCCGGTAGGCCGAGGGAATGATGGCGGTGAGATCGGTGACGCCGCGCTGCGGCAGGGAGATATCCAACCAGGCCAGCCGGCCCCGGGCCTGCCGCCCGGCCGCGTCGCTTTTGGCACGGCAGCGGGCAAACTGAGAAAGCGCCTGGTACCAGCGCTCGCTGCCCTCATAATCGGCCGCCAGGGCGCACAGCATACTCATGCCCTGCATCAGCGCCGGGGAGGCGGCGATCTCCTGCTCCGGCAGGCTGCGGTAGTATTTCTCCATCTCGCTGTAATGGCCCATGCCGGGATGAAGCTCGGCATTGCGCACCAGAAGCTCGGAGACCTTGGAATGATCCCCTGCCATGGTGTAGCACTCCAGCGCATGGCTGTAATCCTCTTTCAGCTCGTAGTAGAGGCCGCCGCGGCCCAGAACGGTGCGGCGCTTTTCCTCGCTGTATTCCCGGTCCATCTCCCACAGCAAAAAGGTGCGGAACTGCGGCCAGAACCGGAACCGCTGCACATCATCGGGGCGCAGCATGGTGGTATTGTGCTGGAGCCAGGCCAGGCGTTCCCCGGCGTGGGGATCGCCGCTGACCATACGGGCCAACTCGGCATCGAAGCTCTCAAAGGGGGCAAGCTCCAGCAAAAAACGGCGAATGGGCAGATCGAACCGGCGGTAGACCGCCGCCTCGAAGTAGAAAAAGACCTCGTGGTAGCCCTGGGCGATGAGCTCCGGGCCATAGGGGCGGCCGCCGACCATGCAGTGGGCGATGACCGCCACGCCCAGCGGGTAGCCGCTGGTTTCCCGCAGGATCTCGGAAAGCTCCGATTCGCTGACGGGGGTGCCCTGCTGCCGGAACAGGCTGCGGATATCCTCCCGGTCAAAAAGCAGGGCGTCGGCATCCAGCACCGCCATAAGCCCGGCATACTGGAAGGCCATGAGCCAGCCCGGCACCGCCCCGCGGGAAAGCAGGACGAACCGGCGGTCGCTGTACTCCCGGATGAGCTGGCACAGCGCCTGCTGATCCGGCTCCTCGGTCATCTGCCGCAGGTCATCGATCAAGAGGACCTGCCAGTCCTTATCATCCGCCGGCAGGGCGAAGTCCGGCTCCCCGGCGGTGAGAGAAAGCACCTGCTGCCCGGCAAGCAGCGTTTCGGCCAGGGTGCTTTTGCCAAAGCCGCAGGGCGCGGTGAAAAACAGCACCCTACCCCGTGCCATGAATTTTTGGTACTGTTCCCGGACAGACGGCCGGATGATTACATTTTTGGCCATGCGCTCCCTCCCTTTACGGCGGGTTCATCCCGTGGGGGCCACGGGATGCCGAAGGGGACCAGTCCCCTTATGGTATGATGGATCGGCGGTATTTTGTGTTCTGGTCTTATTTTACCAGCCAAAGCTGGTGGTGTAAATCATCCCAAAGTATGAGAAAATACATTTTTGCGGGGGATGAGGCACTCCCACAGGGGAGAGACATGCCGCCAATCAGGTCAGCGGGGGCGGCGGGAGGACCTTCCATATAGGGACGGAAGCGAATTCCATGCCAAAGTTGCAACAGTGCGTGCGGATTGTGCAATTGACTTTATACACAAGGCTTTCTAAAATAAAAAGTGTAGATTGTGCACAATTTATTATGGAATCCGTTTTCGGATCGCGACCGAAGGCGGCAGATCACCGTTCACCTGAGAATAAAAATTACAGAAGGGAGGATCGCATGCAAAGCTCCGTGCTTAGCCTTGCATGTGAACTACTATGACAAAGTCAGCTGCCCAAAAGCGTGAATGGCCGATCATTTTGATCGCGTTCCTCTTTATGTTCTTTTTCGGCCGGATTCTGGGCCCGTTCTCCGTGGTTACACAGGTCGGCTCCAATGCCCTGGGCGTATTTATCGGCGTTATTCTGCTTACAGTATTCACTTCCCAGTCCACCCTAGCTGCTATCCTGGGTATTATCGCCATGGTATACAGCGGCTTTTTGACATCCTCCGCCGCTGTTTCCAGTTGGATGGGCGGTTCTACCGTCCCCCAGCTGATCTTTGTATCTGCGCTGTGCGTGGCGCTCAAGGAAGCCGGCGTGATCGATGTGCTGGTGCGCAAGCTGCTTAGCATCAAGGCGCTTCGAGGACGCCCGGTCGCGCTGCTGTTCTCGCTGTTCTTCTCCAGCTTTATCGTTTCCATGTTCATCGGGTTTATCCCCACCGCGCTGCTGTACTTCGGCATTTATGAGTCCATCCGGGATGTGTGCGGCTATGATAAGCAGGATAAATTCTGCAAATTCATGCTGCTGGGCATCTACCTGGGCTGCATGGGTAATTTCTGCTTCCCCTTCAAGGGCATTGCCCTTACCATTTACACCCTTATCAATACCAGCATGCAGGGCTTTGGACTGAGCATCAATATGTTCACCTATATGTTCGTGTGCATCCTGGTCAATCTGGTATGGCTGTGCATCCTGGCCTTTATGATCCCCGGTGTATTTAAGTGCAATGTTGCCCCGCTGAAGGAGCTGGATATTGAAAATGTAGAGGCGCTGCGCAACATTCCCAAGAAATTTAATAAGCGCCAGAAGCTCATTCTCACCATCTTCTGCCTGTCCTTCCTGTATATCATCGTTATCCCGCTGCTGCCGAAGGACTTCCCCGGAAGCGCTGTTCTGGCTCCTATCGGCACTACCCTCATTTTCCTGCTGGCGCTGGGCATTCTGGGGCTTATCAAAGTAGACGGCAAGCCGCTGGCCAACCCCATGAAGCTGCTGAGTGAAGGCACCCTGTGGAATGTGGTGTGCATCGTTGGCTGCTTCACCTTCCTGGGCAATGCCATGGCTTCCGCTGATTTGGGCATTCGCGACTGGATCATCTCCCTGCTTAAACCCGTATTCGGCAATATGCCGCTGCCGCTGCTGCTGCTTCTCCTTACTATTGTTATCACCATCATCACCAACATCTGCAACGGCACCCCCCTTACCCTGTTGGGCAACGCGGCCATCATGCCTTTTGTATGCCAGATGCAGCTGGACACCGGGATCAGCGCATCTGTTACCGCCGCGACGCTGAGCCTGTGCGCCAACATGGCCTTCTTGACCTATGCAGGTACCATCTACGCCGCGCTGCTGCTGGACCGTGAGGAGATAGACAACCGCTTTATTTGGCACGATGCCATCAAGGTGATTCCTGTTTATATCATTGTGGTTTATGTGATTGCCCTTGGCTGCAGCTACATTCTGCCCTAACCGGCTTTTCCGGGACGATATGGCCTGTTCCCTTCTTCCCGCGCATCTGCTATAATACACTAAGAAACGAGGCATACCATCAATGGAAAAACCAAAGCAAATCACTGAGCAATCCCATTCCATCCCCGTTGCGGGGGAAGCGGATGTGATCGTAGTAGGCGGCGGCGTAGCCGGTGTAGCCGCCGCGGTTTCGGCCGCACGCAATGGCTCCCGGGTCATTCTGCTGGAGAAAAGCATCATCCTGGGCGGTCTGGCTACCCTGGGCCATGTCTGCATCTATCTGCCTCTGGATGACGGTTTGGGGCACAAGGTATATGGCGGCCTGGCGGAGGAGCTGCTGCATGTCTGCATCCGCTACGGCTACGATAACCTGCCAGATTGCTGGCGGAACGGGCCCGATACCGTGGACACCCCCACCGGCCGCTACCGCACCAATTTTAATATCCCGGCTGCCGTGTGCGCACTGGATGAGCTGATGGAACAGGAAGGTATTCAGGTCGTTTTTGATACCAACTTCTGCGCGCCCATCATGGAGGGTAAAACCTGCAAGGGCGTCATTGTCGAAAACAAATCCGGACGCACCGCCTACCTGGCCAAGGCCTTTGTGGATGCCAGCGGCGACCTGGACCTGATGTTCCGGGCCGGCGCTCCCACCGAAACACAGCGGAGCATTGTTTCCCACTGGGCACATGAAATAGACCTGGATACCATGAAAAAAGGCCTGGAGACCGGGCAGGCCCTGCAGGCACTGCCGCTGCGCTGGCTGGGGCTTCGCCCCGATGCCGATAACAGCGAGGCGGAGATCCCCATGTACTATGGCACCACCAGTGAGGGCGTCAACGGATATATCCGTACCAGCCGCAAGCTGGCGCTGGACTACTTAAAGCAGCACCAGAGCCCCTCCTACGCGCAGATGACCCTGCCGCTTATGCCGCAGTTCCGTATGACCCGCCGGCTGGTTGGCAAGGAGCAGCTGGAGGTAGTGCCTGACCGGTATGTGGAAAGCTCAATCGGCTGCATGATCCACTCGCTGGAAATTCCTGCCGAAGTATACGAGTTCCCATACGGCGGTCTCATCGATACCGAGATCACCAACATTGCCGCAGCCGGAAGGATCGTTTCCGCCACCGGCCGCGGCTGGGAAGTCGCACGGTTTATTCCCGCCTGTGTTCTCACCGGTGAAGCTGCCGGCTTGGCTGTTTCCATGGCTGCCAAGGAGAATATCCGCCTGCAGGCGCTGGATGTGCCCGCCCTGCAGCACACTTTGGCCAGCCGCGGCGTCAAGATCCACATGGATGAAGCCCTGCGCCGGAACCGCCGCCCCCAGCCCGGAGAAAAGAAGGACCCCAAAAAGACGGATGCCACATCCGTTGTTCGGGCGGATTCCCTTTCCTACCGTCACTGAGACACTGAGGAAGCCCCGCTGCATTGCCTACCCGCTGCCATAACCAAAAGGAGGGCGCACTATGGAGATCCAATACCTGAAGACTGTACTGCTGGTGGCCACCCACCTGAATTTCAGCAAGGTCGCTGAGGAGATCCCCTGTGCGCCCTCCTCGGTCTCCCGGCAGGTGAAGTGTGTGGAGGAGGCCCTGGGCATCACCTTATTTGACCGTCCCGCCCGGGGCGAGCGCCTGAAGCTGACAGGGCCGGGTACCAGCGTTCTTCCCTATATCGCACAGGTGGTGGGACAATATGAATCGCTGGAGTTACACATCAGCCGGCTAAAGGGCCAGGATGAGAAGCCCTATACCATCGGTCTTCCTCTGGGGCGCATCAGCATAAAAACCGAGTGCCTGCTGATGGAAAAATTCTATCTGTATGCCCCCGGACACAATATTCAGTTTCTATTTTACCAATCCTCGGAGGTCGAAGCCTGCCTGCGCAGTCGGGAATTTGACGCGCTGCTGGTCACTCGTGTCTTTTGGCAGGAGGACCGTAATAAAACGCCTGCCTTCTGCACCATACCGGGTACCCGCTGTACCCTGCTGCACAATCAGCCGCTATGTATTGTCATGCGGGCGGACCACCCCTTGGCTGGACAAGCGGAAGTAGATGTGGGCGACCTGCGGGAGCAGAGCTTTATCCTGTACTATGATCCCATCCGGGAAGGGATCCGTACCGGAGATATTCAAACAGACGGTTTTCTCCGTCACTGCCAGCGAGCCGGATTTGTGCCCAAGCTGGAGATCATCTCCAAGAACATCTCCGAGCTGCGCAATGTATGCGTAGAAAACTACAACTGGGTCTACCCCACCTTCCAGCCGAACTGGATGCTTCCCTCTTCCCAGATTCGGGCTGTCCCACTGAAGGATCCCCTGTATGGCTCTGAATACTATCTGATTACCACCGAGGACCACACTGATGACACCGCTGAAATGGTCCGGCGGTTCTTCCAGCAAACCTTCTCTGCGGATTAAATCGCCCTCCGTAAATAAACAAACTGAAGTCCTCCGCATGGGATCCCACGCGGAGGACTTCAGCATATATATATTCGGTTTAGAATTCCGCAAAGCCGGTGGTGCGGGGGAAGGGCAGTACATCACGGATATTCGGGATACCGGTGACATACATGATGAGCCGCTCGAAGCCCAGGCCGAAACCGGCGTGGCGCGCGCCGCCGAAGCGCCGCAGGTCGAGGTACCACCAGTAGTCCTCCTCATTCAGCCCCAGCTCGTGGATGCGGTCCAGCAGGATGTCCAGACGCTCCTCACGCTGGCTGCCGCCGATGATCTCGCCGATGCCGGGCACCAGCAGGTCCACGGCCGCCACCGTCTTACCATCATCGTTCAGGCGCATATAGAAGGCCTTGATCTCCTTGGGATAATTGGTAACAAAGACCGGTTTGCCGAAAATCTTTTCGGTGAGGTAGCGCTCATGCTCAGTCTGCAGGTCCACACCCCAGCTTACGGGGTACTCAAACTCCACATCGGCCTTTTGCAGCCGCTCGATGGCCTCGGTATAGGTGCAGACGGCAAAGTCGCTGTTTACCACATGGTTCAGGCGCTCCAGCAGGCCCTTATCCACAAAGTTATTGAAGAATTCCAGCTCGCGGGGGCACTGCTCCATCACATAGCGCAGCACATATTTTATCATATCCTCCGCCAGCACCATATTGTCCTCCAGGTCGGCAAAGGCGATCTCCGGTTCGATCATCCAGAACTCGGCGGCATGGCGGCCGGTGTAGGATTTTTCCGCGCGGAAGGTGGGGCCGAAGGTGTAGATCTTGCCAAAGGCCATAGCCATACACTCACCCTCCAGCTGACCGCTGACGGTGAGATTGGTGGCTTTGCCGAAGAAATCCTGGCTGTAATCGATCTTGCCGTCCTCGGTCAGAGGGGGATCGGCGGGATCGATGATGGTGACGCGGAACATCTCGCCGGCACCCTCGCAGTCGCTGCCGGTGATGAGCGGGGTGTGCGCATATACAAAGCCGCGCTCGGTAAAGAACTTGTGGATACCCTGCGCCGCAACAGAACGCACTCTAAACGCCGCGCTGAAGGTATTGGTGCGGGGACGCAGGTGCTGGATGGTGCGCAGGAACTCCATGCTGTGGCGCTTTTTCTGCAGGGGATAATCGGGGGTGGAGGCGCCCTCCACGGTGATCTTCTCCGCATGGATTTCAAAGGGCTGCTTGGCCTCGGGGGTCAGCAGCAGGCGGCCGGTAACAATAAGCGCCGCGCCGACATTCTGGCGGGAGATCTCATCATAATTGGCCAGTTTATTTTCCTCAAACACCACCTGCAGATTGCTGAAGTAGCTGCCGTCGTTCAGCTCGATGAAGCCAAGGGCCTTGCTGGAGCGCAGGGTGCGCACCCAGCCGCAGATAGTGACCGGCTCCGCGGTGTAGCGCTCCGGCTCCGCAAACAGTGCTTTGATCTCTACTCGTTTCATGGGTCTTATCCTTCCTTTTTTCCGAAAGTGATTTATAATATTATAGTACGCCAAAGGGCCGGGCGCAATCCTTTCTTTGCCCGTAATGCGAAAAAATGTCTTTTAGGGCAACTTTTTTGCAAAAAGGGGGTTGCTTTTATGCCGGTAATACGGTATAATAAATTCTCGTCAGGACTTTTACTTGACCCATCCTGATAACGACATGGAGATGTCGCCTAGTTGGTCGAGGGCGCACGACTGGAAATCGTGTAACCGTCAAAAGCGGTTCGAGAGTTCGAATCTCTCCATCTCCGCCAAAGAAAAACCCGCAGAAATGCGGGTTTTTCCTTTATTCATGCGGGTTTTCAGCATTTTTAGTCTTTGCAAATATTGCTGTTTCTTGCGGTCTTTTTGCATATAGGCTACACAGAAACTACACAGTAAA
>OCIU01002259.1_pt1 | contig 11549 bp, 7 predicted proteins | sample 1538471 | NCBI WGS metagenome assembly OCIU01 (sample SAMN04571693, study PRJEB22368) | human gut metagenome | biome: human gut; material: stool | host: Homo sapiens | place: Luxembourg | collected 2012-06-01 | reverse complement strand
TATGGTGCAAAGGTAAGAACTTTTACGATAAAGGGCAAGGTATAAATGCGGAGCCGCTTACAAAAGAGTGTGGCAATGCGTGGCATTAGGTGGCAACAGAAATACCGCTTACTGTCACGCATTATTCACTTATAATCAGAGAGTTAAATGCATTGGTGATAGATGTGGCAATAAAAACAGAAAAACATTTTTATTCGTTATGGCGTACAACCAATTGTGCAGAAACCATGAACTTCATTATGCGAACTCATCCACTTCATTTCACGACTTCATCCACTTCATTTCACGAGTTCATCTACTTCATTGAGTTGACACATACGGCTGCGGTGGCTGAAGGAGACGGCTGAGTTGGCTGAAGGAGACGGCTGCATTAGCTGAAGGAGTCGAATGCAGTGGCTGAAGGAGACGAATGCGATAGCTGAAGGAGTCGAATGCAGTGACCGGAGGAGACGAATGCGATAGCTGAAGGAGTCGAATGCAGTGACCGGAGGAGACGAATGCTGTGGCAGGAGGAGACACATTCTGAACACTTATAACTAGAGATTGCGGTATAATACTAAAGCTATCAGTACTTCTGAATTAATTCCATAAAGGTACGATTAGAACAGGACATCAGCGAGGTGATGGACTTACTGATAAAGCAATTTCAATTCCATAAAGGTACAATTAGAACGTTAAACCAAACTCTTCTGCGAGATTTTCAATCACATTTCAATTCCATAAAGGTACAATTAGAACTGACGCTGATATTGTATCCCAGATAGAGGCTCATTTATTTCAATTCCATAAAGGTACAATTAGAACGCAATACCAGCACTACTGCCATCCATCATAAGATAATTTCAATTCCATAAAGGTACAATTAGAACCCGGCAGTACAACAGCATATTCAAGCAGGACAGCGTGCATTTCAATTCCATAAAGGTACAATTAGAACATTTTAAGAGTTTCTGCTTACTTAATCACCCTTATTTCAATTCCATAAAGGTACAATTAGAACTTTACGTGAATCTCACGAAAAACAAAAATCAGTCTTATTTCAATTCCATAAAGGTACAATTAGAACCTGTCAGCTAAGGCGATCGTGAAGGTGTTTCTCCATTTCAATTCCATAAAGGTACAATTAGAACTTTCCGGCTTCGGCAAAGTTGGCTACCACAACAGGCATTTCAATTCCATAAAGGTACAATTAGAACAAACGTTTTGAAGAGGCTGGTATTAACCCTAATTATTTCAATTCCATAAAGGTACAATTAGAACACAATATGGCTAATCGTTCTAATATTATGGGTCTTCAATTTCAATTCCATAAAGGTACAATTAGAACCTGTTATTTCAATCACTTCTTTTTTACTTTTTGCCAATTTCAATTCCATAAAGGTACAATTAGAACCTTACAGGTTCTCAATCTTCATACTACAACCAAAATTTCAATTCCATAAAGGTACAATTAGAACCCATAGGACCGTTATTCAAAATGAGCTCGGTACCAACATTTCAATTCCATAAAGGTACAATTAGAACCGAAGGTCGATGAGTTTGCAGAAGGTTGTCTGCTCGAATTTCAATTCCATAAAGGTACAATTAGAACTGTATAACGGCTCCAAAATCTGCTTCACCTGTCTTGAATTTCAATTCCATAAAGGTACAATTAGAACTAGATAAACCGAAGAAGGGCATGTGCCCTGATGCGATTTCAATTCCATAAAGGTACAATTAGAACGTGGCTCTCTTTCTGCTTGGACTGCTCCACGTAATTCATTTCAATTCCATAAAGGTACAATTAGAACTCTGCTAACGCTTCGTGGCTTAGTTCGAAGGCTTCTATTTCAATTCCATAAAGGTACAATTAGAACAGTACTTCGATTTCTTCAGTTACTAGTTCGGTTAAATTTCAATTCCATAAAGGTACAATTAGAACGAAATTTCTGTTAATGCTGCTAATGCTTTGTTGCAATTTCAATTCCATAAAGGTACAATTAGAACCAAGTTTTGACCGATATAATGGTGCTTTTTGTTTATTTCAATTCCATAAAGGTACAATTAGAACGCTTGTTTATAAATACAACGAGGAGGTGTAACTAATTTCAATTCCATAAAGGTACAATTAGAACTAACCGATTACTCGGTAACGATGGTGCAACCAGAATTTCAATTCCATAAAGGTACAATTAGAACAGTATGGCTAATCGTTCCAACATTATGGGTTTGCAATTTCAATTCCATAAAGGTACAATTAGAACTTATTTTTGCACTCGAATTCAGTCACTTATGTTTTATTTCAATTCCATAAAGGTACAATTAGAACTATTAAAATTATTATTAAGGTGCTTATTTATGCACTATTTCAATTCCATAAAGGTACAATTAGAACACATGGTCAGTTTTGCACAGGTGGCACTTTGTCTGCTATTTCAATTCCATAAAGGTACAATTAGAACCATAAGGCAAAAGCGCTCTGAGAGCCGTCAGCATATTTCAATTCCATAAAGGTACAATTAGAACAGGTATACGGAACAATTCTTGTATCCCTATACTTATTTCAATTCCATAAAGGTACAATTAGAACTTTGGCTTATCCTACTGATGGTAGTCGTTCTGCTGAATTTCAATTCCATAAAGGTACAATTAGAACGTTGCAAATTTACATCTAGCACTTACGGCATAATCATATTTCAATTCCATAAAGGTACAATTAGAACGTATTGCTGAAACTGCTCCAACTGCTGATACTTCATTTCAATTCCATAAAGGTACAATTAGAACTAGGATTTTTGAACGCGGAGAGTCTGTTACTCGTAATTTCAATTCCATAAAGGTACAATTAGAACATTAAGTGCTCCTACTATTGGAATATGTAAAACGCTATTTCAATTCCATAAAGGTACAATTAGAACCATTAACAGCAGGCATTATTGCTGGTGCCGGCTCTTTGTTATTTCAATTCCATAAAGGTACAATTAGAACCTAGTGTTGTAACTGGTGCTGTTGGGTATACTCTATTTCAATTCCATAAAGGTACAATTAGAACGGGTATCGCTATGCTCGCTCTGCTAAACTTTTAAATTTCAATTCCATAAAGGTACAATTAGAACGTTGATGGAAGAGCCGGATTTGATACGCTCTTTGAGATTTCAATTCCATAAAGGTACAATTAGAACTTGTCTCTAGTTTAATGGGAGAAGGGAAGTGATACTCATTTCAATTCCATAAAGGTACAATTAGAACAGTCTGCTGAATAGATAGCCAACGACCATAATTTTATTTCAATTCCATAAAGGTACAATTAGAACGGTCTTAATGCTTTTCTCGGTGATGTTTCTGCGAGATTTCAATTCCATAAAGGTACAATTAGAACCATTAACCCTAATTTGGCTATTGCCCAGATGAACGGATTTCAATTCCATAAAGGTACAATTAGAACCAGAAATTTCTGTTAATGCTGCCAATTCTTTGTTGCTATTTCAATTCCATAAAGGTACAATTAGAACGATATTAACCCTCAGGTTAACTCTAACCTTGCAGATATTTCAATTCCATAAAGGTACAATTAGAACTGAAAGTACTACCAATAGGCTCAATCACCAAATTTCAATTTCAATTCCATAAAGGTACAATTAGAACTTAATAATGAATTTTTAACTTATATTCCTCCTATATTTCAATTCCATAAAGGTACAATTAGAACATTTCCGCTATTGGTTCTATAGCTGGCGGTTTGTTATTTCAATTCCATAAAGGTACAATTAGAACATAATCCGGAAGTGAAAGGACATCCGGAACTAAAATTTCAATTCCATAAAGGTACAATTAGAACATTTATAATGATGCATTCGTAAGGGAGTTTATGTTGATTTCAATTCCATAAAGGTACAATTAGAACATAAGATTTGCAATGACCATTACCGTAATGAGAAAATTTCAATTCCATAAAGGTACAATTAGAACATTGTAGGTGAGATTTGTATGCCTTCTTTTCATGAATTTCAATTCCATAAAGGTACAATTAGAACATGCCCTATTGGTTTAGATGATTTCACTACTCAAATTTCAATTCCATAAAGGTACAATTAGAACTAACGGTTCTGTCCGTTCTAAAAATTTTAAGCCTTAATTTCAATTCCATAAAGGTACAATTAGAACACAAGTTGGTGAATTATTGCCTGTTTTTTCTCAGATTTCAATTCCATAAAGGTACAATTAGAACCGCCCATTATGAGCCCGAGCAAAGGTGCGAAGACATTTCAATTCCATAAAGGTACAATTAGAACGAAACAAACACCGGAAAGTTCTATATCAAAGATGCAATTTCAATTCCATAAAGGTACAATTAGAACTATCGTCTTCAACAACAGTCTGGAAATGGTTCTTAATTTCAATTCCATAAAGGTACAATTAGAACCCGTTAATCCTTAGGCATAGATGCTCGAAGAATCAATAGGTTTGTGGGTGCAAAGATACAAAAAATCTTCAGAAAAAATGTCGATGCCTAAAGATATTTTTTCAGCGGCCTTACGACAACCTGCCTATTTATGGAGGTTTCAATAAGTCAAAGAACACTTTTGGAGGTTTTTCCGAACCTAGAAACGGAAAAATAGAACCACATCGACAACTCTTTATAAGAAATTATCGGTAGACATTCTTTCTTTTCCAAGAATCTGTTTGTTCATATTATACCCCATTTTATTGGTGAAAACAATGACACTATCCTCGGATTCATCAATGATAGCTTTCATCTTCATTTGCAATTCCCGAAGTTTAGCTTCAGATAATTCTCCCTCCAAAACTGAGTTCTGAATCCAACACAAATATTGGCGGCAAAGCTTCAACATTTTGCCTACTCGCTTCTCACCTACATCATAAACTATAATCACATACATATCACCAATACATTTTAAAAGGTTTATATTCTTCTATTCCTAAAATATCTTTTAGTAGCTTATAGCATTCCAACTTTATAAGATGCTTATAGCTTACATTACGTCCTAAAGAACGATGACGGAATGTCTCATCATAACGCTCTTCCATGGTCTTTACAAAAATCTTCTTTCCCTTTTCGTTCAAAAGACATTTGTTGAGTTTCTTATCAAAATGACTGGTGCTTAAAGCATGCTTATTGAGTACCTTGAAGATGACTCTATCCACGATAATAGGTTTGAAGATCTCGGATATATCAAGACATAACGAAAAACGCCTTTCTCCTGGAGTATGCAGAAAGCTTATCGTTGGATTGAGCTGAGTTTGATGAACTGCCCGGAGAGTTTCAGTATAACACATCATGTTGCCAAAAGATATGAGAGCATTCACCTCATTTTCTGGCGGTTGCTTGGTTCTTGATCCCATGTTGAAATCATCGAGAATGATATCGAATGCAGCATAATATGCCTGTCTGATATTTCCCTCAATTCCCATTATCTCATCTACAGCCTTAGCATCTGGCAAAGTATTACTCAATCTTTTAATAGTATCGATAATATCTTGCAGGTCTTTTCCTCTACGATTATAATAGTTGAGGTTCATAACCATATTCCAAGCTGCTCCCTGAATGAATTTACGAGCTAATTCTACCCTTTTCTTCTTATTTTGGTACGCAGATGTTTGTGCCAACAATGCCTTGCCAGAAAGAAGACTTTCCCTTGGCATGAAGCTTCCGGTATAGTTCTCATAATAGTCGAAGAAGTGGACAGGAATACCTTTCTGCCCCAGAAAGTTGAACAAAGCGCTATTTGTCCGCAGACTTCCAAAGGCATACAGTTCCGCAACATCCTCAATAGGAATGTATCGAGGTTGCTGCTTGATTTCTTCATCATCTTCATTCACGATAACAGGCGTGAACTTCAGCGTATTATCTCTGCGTTCCATGATGCCTGGATTGAACAGATAGAAACTTCTTTTCATTCTTCTTCCTCCAACTCGTTTATATAACAAAAATCGAAATAACTACAATTCTTACAGATGCCTTTCTTAACTTTAGACGGGCAAACATCTTGAGAGATTATCTTAATAATGTCCTTAGATATAACCTGAATGTCATCTCTATCAACATCTGTCAAGATTACTTCTTTTGTCTTTCTCAAAAGAGGATATTCCAAGATGCCCTTCACGCCATCAATTCCATGTTTCTCGAAAACATACATGTAATATTTCAGTTGCCATTCATGAGCTTTATCCACCTTATTAGATTTTTTTATCTCATGGATGACCTTGTTCTTGGCATCATAGTAATCTACTTTGATACCATCAATCTCCACTTCCTCATACTTTGATGTACGTTGCGGATAACTTGATTCATGCACCAGCTTTCCTTCATAGACCAAGTCTGCCTCTTGTTCCATGTTGATGCCATTGGCAAACAACCATAGTTTGCGATGGCAAAGCTGGTAATAGTTGAAATGAGTGCCTGTTACTATCATAAGAAATTGTCCTCCTCATTATCTGTTAGATCAATACCTATATCAAATGTATAAAAACCATCACGTATAACATTAATAAAGATTGGTTCGTTAGACCCTATAGTAATTCTGCAATTTGAATCAATCCTATGTTCTTTCCTGCCTTTATCCAATAAATATACAGGTAAGCTTATGGAATAGGACAGTACAAACTCCATATATTCGGAATAATTGTAAAAATGCGTACACTTAGGCTTAATAATAAAAGCAGTTCCTTGTGGGCCTATATCACGGCTTCTCCAACTGTTGGAATGAGTATCATCATCATTCCATTTCTCAACTGGGTTTATTAGCCAATTATTAATAAACATTTGTTCCAATGATTTTACGTTAGTTTGGGCTTTTACACTGAAAATTGTTTCTTCTGCATACACTTTATTTAGAATATTGACTAAATCTTGTGCAGAATATATACCACATTTAAGTATGTCCATAGTAGACAACAATGCCTTACATGGAATCCATGACTTCTCACTTTGAGAATATGAGCCGTACGGTGCAGGATAGAGAGAGTTGTCCTTGTATGGTATCAATACATACATTTCACCAACAGAATGATCAAATCGACATAATCTTCCTGCTCTCTGCATAAGTCTGTCTATAGGACATACCTCACTAATCATTAGTTCGGAACTAATATTGATACTGATTTCTCCTATTTGTGTAAGAATAGCTATTCCTTTAGCAGTACCATTGCCCCATGCCTTTCTCCCTAAATTATCAAGCAACATGTTTTCCTTATGTTGTTTGTCTTTTTCTGTAAACCTACTGTGATACAGGATAACAGGGATGTCTTTGCCGCTTTTCAATACAAGGCCTTTTACTTCCTTGTATACTTTTATGGCTTTATCTACTGTGTTAAGGTAAATAATAGCATTACCTTTTTCTATACAATATTCCAACAAATAGTTTATATCCTGTATATTGTCATATTCTATCTGTTTTCTTATATTGAAACATTTTTTGTATCTATCGCTATCTTTGTCTTCCAATATTCTTTCAATGTTGAATCCTGCTTTTCTATATAATTGTAAAGCTGATTCTGGCAAAGACGCACTCATTATCATAACTGGAACTTTCCAATTATGAAGCACTTTTAATAGGAAGAGGATATTGGCAAGGGTAAAATCATCATAGAAATCTGCTTCATCAATAACTACACAAGAGTTGGCGAGATTGCTACAAATCAGATGATGGTTTTCTTGAGTAAAGGTTAAAGACATCAACAAGTGATCAATGGTACATACTGTAATTGGTGTTGCAAGAAGTTTTGCCATTTTTTGTTGAGCCAATGCTTCCGTCATATCCATTTCTCCATTTTGCACTTTCGAATACTTTGAGTACCAAGCACTGGAATGATACAAGCCTGTATCAGACAAGGTGGATGCTACGTTTACAGAGAGAGCATTTGCCGTAAATCGAGTTGGCATAGCTATTACAAGACGATCGGCTTTGTGAGCGGCTATCTGGCGAGAGGCCCATAATAAAGAGGCATCTGTTTTTCCTGCTCCTGTTGGAGCGCGTACAAGCAGAATCTCATTATCCCAATTGTCCTCTACAAGTTTTTGTATCCCCCGTTTGTCAGCAAAGGGAAAGTGATAATCAAAGAACGATAGTTTGGGAACAAATTCGTTATCTTCTTTTGCACTTGCTCTATGGTCGGCAAACTGAAGTAACCCTCTAATAGTGTCAAATTCTAATAACTTGTCACATACTAAAGTCAAATTCTCTTTTTCTGATATATCATTGGATGTCTTGCGAAATACATTCCAGAATTGCTTAAAAGAAGGATTGCTCATCCATTTGTCCTCAAAGCCAAGTCCTAATTTTCCATGATGCGCTGCTATAGCCGCCAATATAGGAATAGGCATATTGGTGGTAACAGCTTTATCTAATGAATAGAATTCATGTCGTAGACCGACATTTCTAAGATGGCATCCGGCTTCGTTACGTTTTTCAGAACTGTATTCTTTAAAAAAATTATCAGGATGTTTTTGTTTCCACAATTGATAATTATGGAAATCCTTCCTACATGCTTCTTGCCATTTTTTGCATGCTTTACCATTATCATGCCATTTCGCAGAGACAGACAAACGCATTGCCAGATCTTTACCGGTCAACTTTTTGTATTTCTCGCAAGTGCTTATAAAAATCTGGCATATATCGGATACTTCAGACACAACATCAGAACGATGCTGTCCTAATGTTATGCCTGAAGGTTTAGCCAATATATTGTTGCGTTTGTCTACTTCCATTTTTATACTAATTTATGGTTATACATTGTTACTCAAACAAAGAAGGAGTATCGTCTATCTTCTTTTCTTGCTTCTTTGTCTTGGTCGTCTTTGTTTCTTTTGTGTTTACATATACATCTTCAAAACTTCTCACCTTACTGTCGTCAGAATCGCATGTGTATAGTTCATTTGACTTCAAAAACTCGAGAGCCTCATTATAAGCTTTCAATACACTATTTTCTGTATGGTCATCACCAATAAAGTATTTAGCCCCTCTTTCATCCAATTCGTTCAGAATGTTCGCACGTTCTGTTTCTTCTGCTTCAAAATAGCGAGAGGCTTTTCTGCTAAGTATATTATCAAATACGATTATCACTTGTTGAGGCTCGCCACATACTGCATTACGTGCCTGATTGGCATAATCGTTCATCAAGCGGGTTGCATTAAGATAAAGCAAAGCTCTGCGCTTTCTTTCTGCTTCTGTTGCATGCTTATAATACACAGTACCAACATTAAACGATTTTTCATAACTATATGCCTTTGATATACTAAGTGAGGTTATATCAAGAAAGAAATTCATACGCATAATATCTCCCTGGCTGAATTCACGTGTTGCAATTGCTTGCTCATTAGCGTTTTCGCCTTCGGTATTGACTCTCAATCGCATAAGAAGGTCACGACCTACCTCACTTTCATTCATCGCTACTGCTGGAGTTACTGACAACGGGGCTGTTCGTCTGCCAGAATAATCACCTTTGGAAGGATGCATAAATCCTCCCATGTCAGCTCTTAAATCTGATTCAATCTTATCCGTTATGCCGTCACCATTCGAAACAAATGTGTCTTCTTTTGCCTCGTCTGCATTATTCAGACGATCTATAGCTGAAAACAATACATGGCGCTGCATCTGTCCAGAGATATAAACACGTCCATCAGGACGACGCTTAATGGATGAGGCGTTTCCCAATAATTTTTCGCCTCCATTAGCTATATGATCCTCGAAAGGAGCCAATAGCGATACTAAAATTCCTTTGATTTCCATATTTTTATTTTTATATGTTACTATAATCTTCTGTCACTTCTTCATTCTCAATAGATTGATTATCACTTGAAGTTACTTTGTCAGTTTCCTCAATTTTAGACTTTAATCTTGAAAACGCAATAAGCAAATTCTTTGCCTGCTCTAATGGAAGTTCGCCACTTGCCGCCTTTTCCATGAACAGAGAGGCTTCTGCCGGGGCATCCAAACCAGAAAGACGACCTGCTCTTGTTATTGTATGAGCAATAAGAGCATCGCCAGACTTTGCTGAGAATATAGAACTTTCCAGTTCTACCAAAACCTTAGCCTTAGCCTCAGCTATTTTCTTTTTTAAATTTCCCCCATTTGCTGACACGTCTTCTTCCTTTTGTACAGAAGTGCCTACCTTTTTTTGTGTTGAGCGATAAGCTACATAATTAAGCCATTTGCCAAGCTCCTTTGCTGAGCTTACAATTTCTTTATCTATCTTTTCCATATCACAAAAATATGTATTTAATAATAATTCTATATCGTATGGATACTCTGCCCTGAAGGCAAGAAAATCCTTAAACGTAGGACGATTGAATATCTGTAAGAAACGACTTGCAAACAAATCGAACTTTTGGTATTCAAATGCATTATTTGTTGATTTCCTACCTTCTTTGTATAACACTACATAATATAGGCTATCAACAATTTTTCTAAGTTTGCCTCTTTCAGCCAATCTTATTATGGAATGATTAAATGAGAACACGCTGGCATCGCCATATTTTATGGCGTAGAAGTTACAATCCTTAAGACTTTCAAGAACCTTCTTAGCAAGGTCAGAAACATCTTTTTCTTTAGTCATCTCTCCAATAGCTCCAAGAAGCGCAATGCTTCCTAAAGCACTACTATGAGGAGCATTAGGAAAGTTTCCTCTGAATATATTCGGTCTTTGGGGTATGTATTTTAAAGTCTTTTCGTCACATTCTACTTTACCTACCATCAATGAAGAATCTAACTTTTGGATTCGGATACGTTTGAAGAGTTTGATAAAATTTTGCAAATCAGAGATGTCTAAATCAGGGATAAGGCACGTGTTATCTGTTGATACTTTACCTACACCAGACTTATATTGCAGACAAGGTTTTAAAGCCGTTGTAGATGTTATTAAAGCAAAACACTGATCTAACACTGTTGCAGAGGGCTTTCCACGACCTATATTGCCACTATCGGAAAAAGAGTTGAATTCTCCTGACGTTGGCACTTCTGATTGTGATATTTTATATGCTTTAAGCAAATCCATATTTTCTTCAGAACAAGTTTTACAAACGACATTATACAGATTAGAGGCTTTCATTTCTGATGTAATTGCGTTCGGTGATAGATATATGTATTTTTTTGCATCATTCTTTTCCTTTGTAAATCCAAATGACACTTTTGTTTGTCCACAATAGTCACCTATGGGCTTAACGCTAAAAGCATTAAGTCCTTTTATCAATTCCTCTTTTATTTCCTTGAATGTGATATCTTGCTCTGTTTGCAAGCCATATTCTTCCATCAAGAGGGCTATAGCATACTTTAAATAAACATGAGTTGTCATATTTCCTCTTTTTTAAATTCAACGTTAACCCACCCTTCACTATTACCCAAATAACAATTATTGGATATTTTTATTATAGGTAAAAGCTGTTCTGCTAACATTCTATCCATTGTTATTGGTATTTCCATTATTGCATCCAAATAGATATACTCACGAGGCGTCGGTGATGTATAAAAGCATGGAATTTTACCTATATTATTTTTAACAATAGTTCGTTAATAATTCAATAATGTGCTAAGCAGCTATACGCTGTAAGCACG
>OCIU01002250.1_pt1 | contig 11589 bp, 9 predicted proteins | sample 1538471 | NCBI WGS metagenome assembly OCIU01 (sample SAMN04571693, study PRJEB22368) | human gut metagenome | biome: human gut; material: stool | host: Homo sapiens | place: Luxembourg | collected 2012-06-01 | reverse complement strand
ACTATGTTTCAACTATTTCAAAGACCGACTTGCCCGCTTTTACGGGACAGTAGTGCACGATTTTATGTATCACACTCTGTATCACAAACGGCGATTTCAAGGCATTTTGTGTTACACAACGGACATCTGTAACACACGGTAGAAAAAGAAAAACGAGCGATAATTCATTGATTATCACTCGTTTGTCGTGAGCGGAAAACGGGACTCGGACCCGCGACCTCAACCTTGGCAAGGTTGCGCTCTACCAACTGAGCTATTTCCGCAAAATCTATCTTCCCCGCCCGGGAAAACTTCGTTTCCTGCGTTTCGGGACTGCAAATATAAAATGAAAAATTTATTCTGCAAAATTTTTCGGCTACTTTTGTCAAAAACAAAATGTCCCCGGCCGCAAAGCCGGGGACATCCGTATCGGAAACCGCCTTTAGCGGACCATAAACCCTTCGTCGGCACGTGCCGGAATGGGCATCGAAGCGTATACGCCGGTTTCGAGTTTCTCGCGAACGGCCTTGAAAGCCTCAATCGTAACTTTCACATCCTCCAGCGTATGCACCGCCGTCGGGATGATGCGCAGGATGATCTCACCCTTCGGAATCACGGGATAAACCACCATCGAGCAGAAAATACCGTGGTTCTCGCGCAGGTCCACGACCAGATTCGTGGCCTCGGGAATGCCGCCCTTCAGAAAGACGGGCGTCACCGGCGAGTTGGTCACACCGATCTCGAACCCGTTCTCTTTCAGGCTGCTTTGGAGCGCACGGACGTTCTCCCAGAGTTTCTCCTGGAATTCGGGGTGGTTGCGGATCAGCTCCAGACGCTTCAGCGCGCCGATCACCATCGGCATCGGGAGCGACTTTGCGTAAAGCTGCGAACGCATGTTGTAGCGCAGCAGGTTGATCAGCCAGCGGGGACCGCTCACGAAAGCGCCGATCCCGGCCATCGACTTGGCGAAGGTGTTGAAGAGCACGTCCACGCCGTCGACAACGCCGAAATGCGCCGCCGTGCCGCGACCGCCCGGGCCCATCGTACCGAAGCCGTGGGCGTCGTCCACCAGCAGACGGAACTGGAAATCCTTCTTCAGCGCCACGATCTCGTCGAGCTTGCCCAGGTCGCCCTTCATGCCGAACACGCCCTCGGTGATCACCAGCACGCCGCCGTTCTGCTCCTCGGCCAAATCCGTGGCATGCTGCAACTGCAGGCGCAGCGACTCCATGTCGTTATGACCGAAAACGAAGCGTTTGCCCTTGTGCAGGCGCAGTCCGTCGATGATGCAGGCGTGCGCCTCGGCATCGTAGACGACCACGTCGCGGGGGGTCAGCAGGCAGTCGATGATCGAGATCATGCCCTGGTAACCGAAATTGAGCAGGAAGGCATCCTCCTTGCCGACAAACGCGGCCAGCTCACGCTCCAGACGCTCGTGGTAAACGGTCTGTCCGCTCATCATGCGGGCGCCCATCGGGGCCGCCATACCGAACTGCGCAGCGCCTTCGGCGTCGGCCTTGCGCACCTCGGGGTGGTTGGCCAGTCCGAGGTAATTGTTCAGGCTCCAGTTGAGCATCTTCTTGCCCCGGAAAACCATGTGGGGACCGATGTCGCCTTCGAGTTTGGGAAAGGCATAATAACCGTGGGCGTACGACATGTACTGACCGATCGGTCCGCCCGCATTTTTCTCGAGGCGTGCAAAAATATCAACCATATTTGTCTTGTAATTATGAGTTTATGTCTCTTTTTTCCGTTTTGGACGCACAAAAGTATACATAAAACGGAATCGGCATTCAAAAGTAGCCGTTTTTTATTCCACAAGGATACGCATTTATACTTATTTCAGTTCTAAATAAGGAAAAGGGCCGCCGACGGCGGCCCGGGAACGGAGTTTTTCAACGCCGCCGGTCGATCGCATCGACGATCACCGCCACGGCGCCGTCGCCCGTCACGTTGGTCGCCGTTCCGAAGCTGTCCATGGCGATGTAGGTGGCGATCATCAGCCCCGCGAGGGTCTCGTCGAAACCGAGCATCGACTCCAACAGTCCCAGCGCCGCCATGATCGCCCCTCCCGGCACGCCCGGAGCCGCCACCATCGTCACGGCCAGCAGCAGGATGAACCCCGCGAAGGTCGACGCCGGAATGTCCAGCCCGGCGATCATCGACACGGCCAGCGCACAGGCCGTGATCTTCATCATCGAACCCGAGAGGTGGATCGTGGCGCACAGCGGCACAACGAACGACGCCAGTTCGGGCCGCACGCCGAGCTTCACGGTCTGGGCCAGCGTCACGGGGATCGTCGCGGCGGACGACTGCGTTCCGAGGGCCGTCATATAGGCGGTGAGCATCGTGCGGAGCATCTTCAGCGGATTTTTACGCGCCGCAAGCCCCGCGACGGAGAACTGCACGAGAAGCAGCACGACCGTCATGCAGAAGATCACCGCGATCAGTTTCACGAAGACGTCCAGCACCCCGGCCACCTGCCCCGACTGGGTCATCGACAGAAAGATGCCGAAAATGTAGAAGGGCAGCAGCGGAATGATGACGCGCAGAATCACCAGCTCGATGATCCGCTTGAAATCGTCCATCGCCGCCTTGAGCGTCACCGAACGGATATAGGCCATGCCCAGCCCCAGCACGAAGGCGAGGACCAGCGCCGACATCACACCCATCACGGGAGGCATTTCGACCGTGAAATAGGGCGCAAGGGCCGCCCCTTCCTCGGGCAATACGGCGGCGGAGCCTTCGAGCAGCGCCGGAAAGAGAAACCGCCCCGTCAGATAGGTCCCGAACCCCGAAAAGAGCGTGAAGGCATAGGCCAGCGCGGCGGTCAGGGCCAGCAGACGCCCGGCGTTCCGGCCCAGATCGGCGATGCCCGGAGCCACCAGCCCGAGAATCAGCAGCGGAATGGCGAATCCCAGAAACTGCCCGAAAATCGCATTGAAGGTCAGCGCGATGCGCGTCGCCCAGCCGGGGAGGAAGAATCCGCAGGCGACGCCCAGCGCAATGGCCAGCACGACGCGCGGCAAAAGTCCGAATTTGAATTTCATAAAACGGTATTTTGGTAAAATTAGGAATTAATTTTGAATTCCTAATTCTTAATTCTTAATTTCGCACCATGACAGCGCTATTTCACGACATTATCTTCGGCCCGGTGCATTCGCGGCGGCTGGGCCTTTCGCTGGGAGTCAACCTGCTCCCGCTCTCCTCGAAACTCTGCTCGTTCGACTGCATCTACTGCGAGTGCGGCTGGAATGCCGAGCACCCGGGCGGACGACGCTTCAACAGCCGCGAGGACGTGCGCACGCAGCTCGAAGCCACCCTGCGGCGCATGGCGGCCGACTCCACGCCGCCCGACGTGATCACCTTCGCCGGCAACGGCGAACCGACCATGCACCCCGATTTCGAAGCCGTCATCGGCGACACGATCGCCCTGCGCGACGCGCTGTGCCCCGCGGCGAAGGTCTCGGTGCTCTCCAACGCCACGCAGATCCACCGCGACAGCGTCCGCCGCGCCCTGCTGCGCGTGGACAACAACATCCTCAAACTCGATTCGGCGTTCGACGCGACGGTGCGGCGGATGAACAACCCGCAAAGCGCGTCCTACACGGTGCGGGGCATCGTCGAAGCGATGAAACGCTTCGACGGGCGCATGATTCTGCAAACGATGTTCCTGCGCGGGGAGTGCGGCGGACAGCCCGTCGACAACACCACCGAAGAGGAAGTCTCGGCCTGGCTCCGGCTCGTCGCCGAAATCCGCCCGCAGCAGGTGATGGTCTACTCGCTCGACCGCGACACCCCCTGCCCGACGCTCGAAAAAGTCACCAAAGAGGAGTTGCAGGCCATCGCCGCACGCGTCGAAGCGCTCGGCATCCCCTGCTCCGTAGCTTAACGCCCGAACGCCATGCAGCTGCTCCTCTCCTGCGCCAAGACGATGACGGAGCGCAGTTCCGTCCCGACGCCCCGCACGACCCGGCCCGCCTACCGCAGCGAGGCCTCCGAACTGGCCGCCGGGCTGGCGACGCTCCCGACCGACGAACTGGCGCGGCTGCTGCGCCGCCGTATCGCCGCCGAAAACCGCCTGCGCTACGGCCGCTTCCACGGCGACGACGACGCGGCGATCCCAGCCCTTACGGCCTACACGGGAATCGTCTTCAAACGCATCGACCCGGCGAGTTTCACCGACGCCGATTTCGAATACGCCCAACGGCACCTCAACATCACCTCGTTCCTCTACGGACTGCTCCGCCCGCTGGACGCCATCCGCCCCTACCGGCTCGAAGGCGACGCCGTACTGCCCGGCCGCGGCGACGAAACGATGTTTTCCTACTGGCAAAGCCGGCTGACCGACGACCTGCTGGGCCGGATTCACGCCGACGACGGCATCCTGGTCAACCTGGCGAGCGGAGAGATGAAGCGGCTGTTCGACTGGAAACGCGTCTGCCGCGAAGCCCGGGTCATCACGCCCGAATTCCGCGTCCGCGAGGGCGACCGGCTGAAAACCGTCGTGGTCTATACGAAAATGTGCCGCGGAGAGATGACGCGGCATATCCTGAAAAACCGCATCGCCGATCCCGCGACGCTCCGGTCGTTCGAATGGGAAGGCTTCCGCCTGGACCCGGCCCTCTCGAAAGGCGACGACTGGGTGTTCACGCTCTGACAAATGCCTTTACGGCGAAGACGGCGGAGTTCCCCGCCCCTGATCCACGAACAACAGTTACCCGGTGCGGCAGCCCCGCGCTTCGGCCGGCCGCAGGTCGAACACGGCGACAGGCATGCGGTCGGTGCGGTCCGAAGCCGCCGCGACAGCCACCGCACCCGGAATCAAAAGGGCGGCAGCAAGCAATAAAATGGCGATTTTCACTTCCCGGTCGTTTTGGGAAGCAATCTCGCAGAATTTGTGCCGAAAAAATGCGTTGCGGAAAATTTATGCGCGGGTATCGAGCAGGGCGCGCAGAATGCCCTCCTCGTCGTAGCCGCACAGGGCGTACAACTGCCCGGGCGTGCCGTGTTCGACCCACTCGTCGCCGATGCCGAGCCGCTGCACCCGCACGTCGTAGCCGCGGCCGTTGAAGAACGCCGCGACGGCTTCGCCGACGCCTCCGCGCAGCGAACCGTCCTCGACCGTGACCACACGGCGGAACTTACGCCCCACTTCGTCCAGCAACGCTTCATCCAGCGGTTTCACGAACCGCAGGTCGTAATGCGCGACGCTCACGCCTTCCGCGGCAGCGCGTCCGGCGGCCCGTGCGGCGGCGTTGCCGACGGTCCCCACGGTCAACAGCGCCACGTCTGCGCCCTCGCGCAGGCGGCGGCCACGTCCGACGGGCAGCGTCTCGAACTTCTCGCCGCGCCACGGCAAGCCCTCGCCGTGCCCCCGCGGATAGCGGATCATAAAGGGATGTCCCGATCCGAGGGCCGTATACATCATGTTGCGCAGTTCGGGTTCGTTCATCGGCGCGGCGATCGTCAGTCCCGGCACGGCGCCGAAAGCGGCCATGTCGAAGACCCCGTGGTGCGTCACCCCGTCCTCGCCCACCAGGCCGCCCCGGTCGAGACACATCACCACCGGAAGATCCTGAATCGCAACGTCGTGGATCACATTGTCGTAGGCCCGCTGCATGAAACTCGAATAAATGTTGCAGAAGGGAATCATGCCCGCCGCGGCCAGTCCGGCCGAGAAAGTCACGGCATGCCCTTCGGCGATGCCCACGTCGAAACAGCGGCCGGGCATCTCGCGCAGCAGAATGTTCATCGAACAGCCCGACGGCATGGCGGGCGTGACGCCCACGACGCGCCCGTCGCGGCGCGCCAGTTCCAGCAGGGTTTCGCCGAACACGTCCTGATAACGCGCTGCGCCGCCCGGAGCCGAAATCCGCTCGCCCGTGTCGGGATTGAAACGCCCCGGGGCGTGCCAGGCGGGCTGGTCGTGCTCGGCCGGCAGGTAGCCCTTGCCCTTGACCGTCATCACGTGCAGCAGTTTAGGCCCCTCGATGTCGCGCAACGCCCGAAGCGTCCGCACCAACTCCTTGAGGTTGTGACCGTCCACCGGACCGAAATAACGGAAATTGAGACTTTCGAAAAAATTGCTCTTGTTCAGCAGCCCCTGCTTCACGGCGTTGCCCGCCTTCTGGCAGAGCCGCAGCAGCCGCGGCGTATGCGACATCAGCCCCCACAGCCGTTGTTTGAAACGGTTGTAGTGCACCGAAGTCGAGATTTTCAGCAGGTAGTTTTTCAGCGCTCCCGTGGCCTGGTCGATGGCCATGTTGTTGTCGTTGAGAATCACCAGCAGGTTGGTGCGCTTCGAGGCCCCGGCGTTGTTCAGCCCCTCGAACGCAAGCCCTCCGGTCATCGAGCCGTCGCCGATCACGGCCACGACCTGCCGCTTCTCGCCCCGCAGTTCGGCGGCCTTGGCCATGCCGAACGCCGCGGAGATCGACACCGAAGCGTGCCCGCCCCCGAAAGAATCGTATTCGCTCTCGGACATGCGCGGAAAACCGCTGATGCCGTTCAGCTGCCGTTTGGTTTTAAACGCCTCGCGGCGTCCCGTGATGATCTTGTGGGCGTAGGTCTGATGGCCGACGTCCCAGACGATCCGGTCCTCCGGGGTGTCGAAGACGTAATGCAGGGCCGCAGCCAGTTCCACGGCCCCGAGGCTCGATGCCAGGTGGCCCGGATTGACCGCACACTCGTCGATGATGTAACGCCTCAGCTCGTCGCAGTAGGCGGACAGCTCCTCCGGCGGGAGTTTTTTCAACTCCCGCGGTGAGGAAATCGTATCGAGCAGTTTATATTCTTCCGACGACATAAGGATTGCAAAGATAGAAAAAAGAACGGACGCCTCCAAAACCGAATCGCGCGCGGCCCGGCAAAACGCTCCGACCGGTAAAAGTGTCGTTACGACACCAAAGATAAGGAATATATATGAATTTTTTCGAAAAAATACCTATCTTCGCACTACGATAAAACGCGACCCACGATGAAATACAAGCGAATACTCCTGAAATTGAGCGGCGAATCGCTGCAAGGCGGACAGAAATACGGGCTTTCCCCCGAGACGCTGCAATCCTACGCCGAGCAGATCAAAGCCGCCGCAGCAACGGGCGTCCAGATCGGCATCGTCATCGGCGGCGGCAACATCTTCCGCGGCCTCACGGGCGCCAAAAAGGGCTTCGACCGCGTGAAGGGCGACCAGATGGGCATGCTCGCCACGATCATCAACTCGCTGGCGCTCCAGTCGGCGCTCGAAGACAACGGCGTCCGATGCAAGGTGCTCACCTCGATCCGCATGGAACCCATCGGCGAATACTACTCCAAAGCCCGTGCCATCGAATACCTCGAAGCGGGCTACGTGGTGATCGTCGGAGGCGGCACGTCGAACCCCTACTTCACGACCGACTCGGCGTCGGCGCTGCGCGGCATCGAGATTGAGGCCGACGTGATGCTGAAGGGCACCCGCGTGGACGGCGTCTACACGGCCGACCCGGAGAAGGACCCCGCAGCGACGAAATTCGACGAAATCACGTTCGAGGAGGTCCTCGACCGCCGTCTGAAGGTCATGGACCTCACGGCCTTCACGCTCTGCCGCGAGAACGGTCTCCGGATCATCGTCTTCGACATGGACACCGCGGGCAACCTCGGCAAAGTCCTTGCCGGGGAGAAGATCGGAACGCTGGTAAAACTGTAAGACTATGGCAACCAAGAAAAGCAACAAATCGCTGTGGGTGATGCTGGCGCTGATCGCCGCGATCATCGCCGTCATCCTGCTGCTGCCCTCGTGCGGCAACCGCAACGCCAAGAAGGGCGCCGAGACGGACGCCGAATCGACAACGCTCGTAAAGTCCGGAGACACGGCTCCGGACTTCACGGTCGAGATGGTCGACGGCAGCTCCGTGACGCTCGGCGACCTGAAGGGCAAAGTCGTGCTGCTCAACTTCTGGGCCACGTGGTGTCCGCCCTGCCGGCAGGAGCTGACCCGCGTGCAGACGGACATCATCGACCGCTTCGCCGGCAAGGAGTTCGTCTTCCTGCCCGTATCGCGAGGCGAGAAACGCGAGGCCGTGGAGGCGTTCCGCGAAAAGACCGGCTACGCCTTCCCGATGGGACTCGACCCCGCACGCACCGTCTACGACCGCTACGCCTCGAACTACATCCCGCGGAACTTCGTGATCGACCGCAAGGGCAAGGTCGTGCTGGCCACGGTAGGCTACGACGAACATGAATTCGAGGAGCTGATCCGCACCATCGAAAAAACACTCGGAAATTAAACCCCAACACTTATGGATACCAAGACGATTCTCAACGAAGCTACGGGCCGCATGCAGAAGGCCATCGACCACCTCGAAGAGGAACTTTTGAACGTTCGCGCCGGCAAGGCGTCGCCCAACGCCCTGAACGGCGTGATGGTCGACTATTTCGGCTCGCAGGTTCCCGTTTCGGGCGCTGCCAGCGTCACCGTACCCGACGCCAGGACCATCCTGATCCAGCCGTGGGACAAGAACATGCTGCGCCCGATCGAGAAAGCCATCATCGACTCGAACATCGGCCTGACGCCCTCGAACAACGGCGAGCAGATCCGCCTGACGATTCCGCCCCTTACGGAGGAGCGCCGCAAAGAGCTGGTGAAGCAGGTGCGCGCCGAAGCGGAGACCGCCCGCATCAGCCTGCGCAACGCCGCGACGCGGTCGAAGCCTTCAAGAAGGCCCAGAAGGAGGGCATGCCCGAGGACGAATCGAAGGACGGCGAAACGCAGTCGCAGAAACTGCTCGAAAAGTTCTCCAAGACGCTGGACGAAGCGCTTTCGAAGAAGGAGAAGGAGATTATGACGGTCTGACCTGCCGGCTTCCGCAAGACGAAAAGCCCGGCTGGAAATTTATTCCTGCCGGGCTTTTTCCATCCGTTTGTCCGGCAAACCCCGCACACACGGGCGCGGCAACCCCGCATCGCCCCGGCAAAACCGACAGCGACCGGCGCAGACGGATCGCCTCCGATCGCAAACCCGTCCGCACACATCCGCCGCCCATCCGCCGGACCGTGCCTGTTCCACAACATAAAAAATCCCGGTCTCCAACTGCGGAAACCGGGATTCATCTATTTGCAGCGGCTCAAGCCGCAGAGAATTACTTTACCTTCGGGCCTGCGGTTACGAGTTTCTTGCCCTCCTCGTTGCCCGTGAACTTCACGAAGTTCTTCACGAAACGGTTGGCCAGATCCTCTGCCTTAACCTCCCAATCCTTGGCGCTCTTGTAGGTGTCACGCGGATCGAGGATAGCGGGGTCTACGCCCGGCAGGACGGTCGGAACCACGAAATCGAAGATAGGCATGGTCTTGGTCGGAGCCTTGTCGATCGAACCGTCGAGGATCGCGTCGATGATGCCGCGCGTGTCCTTGATCGAGATACGCTTGCCGGTTCCGTTCCAGCCCGTGTTCACGAGGTAGGCCTTGGCGCCCGACTTCTGCATCTTCTTCACCAGCTCCTCGCCGTACTTGGTGGGGTGCAGCGACAGGAAGGCTGCGCCGAAGCAGGCCGAGAAGGTCGGCGTAGGCTCGGTGATGCCGCGCTCCGTGCCTGCGAGCTTGGCGGTGAAGCCCGAGAGGAAGTAGTACTTCGTCTGCTCGGGGGTCAGGATCGAAACCGGGGGCAGCACGCCGAATGCGTCGGCCGAGAGGAAGATGACCTTCTTGGCGGCCGGAGCCTTCGATACGGGCTTCACGATGTTCTCGATGTGGAAGATCGGGTACGATACGCGGGTGTTCTCCGTAACCGACTTGTCGGCGTAGTCGATCTTGCCCTTCTTGTCCACCGTCACGTTCTCCAGCAGCGCGTTGCGGCGGATGGCGTTCCAGATGTCAGGCTCGTTCTCCTGCGAGAGGTTGATCACCTTGGCGTAGCAGCCGCCCTCGAAGTTGAATACGCCGTCGTCGTCCCAGCCGTGCTCGTCGTCGCCGATGAGCTGACGCTTCGGGTCGGTCGAAAGCGTGGTCTTGCCGGTTCCCGACAGGCCGAAGAAGATAGCGGTCTCGCCCTTCTCGTTGGTGTTGGCCGAGCAGTGCATCGAAGCCATGCCCTTCAGCGGAAGCAGGTAGTTCATGTAGGAGAACATGCCCTTCTTCATCTCGCCGCCGTACCAGGTGTTGATGATCACCTGCATCTTCTCGGTGAGGTTGAAGACAACGGCCGTCTCCGAGTTCAGACCCAGCTCCTTGTAGTTCTTCACCTTGGCCTTCGAAGCGTTGAGCACCACGAAGTCGGGCTCGCCGTAATTCTCCAGCTCCTCGTCCGTCGGACGAATGAACATGTTCTTCACGAAGTGAGCCTGCCAGGCCACCTCCATGATGAAGCGGATCTTCAGGCGCGAGTTCTCGTTGGCGCCGCAGAACGTGTCCACAACGAAGAGTTTCTTGCCCGAAAGCTCCTCGACGGCGATTTTCTTCAGCTCCTTCCAGGCCTTCTTCGTAACCGGCTTGTTGTCGTTCTTATATTCGTCGGAAGTCCACCAGATCGTGTCCTTGGTGGTCTCGTCCATCACGAAAAACTTGTCCTTGGGCGAACGGCCGGTGTAAACGCCGGTCATCACGTTCACGGCGCCGGTCTCGGTCAGCTGACCCTTCTCATAGCCGCGCAGGCCTTTTTTCGTCTCCTCACGGAACAGTTCGTCGTAGGAGGGATTGTACACGATCTCGGTCACGCCCGTGATCCCGTACTTTTTCAGATCCATTTTGTCCATAATTGCAATTTATTTGATTAAAATCCTCTTTTCAACCTGACGTTTCAGTCCGCAGGTCCGGACTTCAACGGCACAAAGGTAGAAAAACTTTCATAATTGTGAAAAAAATAACAGCCGAAATTACAAAAAATATTTATTATTTTTTCCGATAGTGCTATACGCCTCATTGATAGCGTCGTACAACGCCGCCGAAAAGCCCTTCGCAAACCCTTGCGAGGATCGCCCGGCAAAAATTTTGCCGCAATTTATCCGCGCCGGACGGGACGCTCCGGTTTTCTTCCGCCGGTTTTTATCACCTTTGGGGGAGCGCGGATTTTCCGCCCGGAAACAGCCCTCCCCCGGAACACGTTTCCCGCCGCCCCGCAACCGCCGGCCCTCCATGAAAACACAGCCGGAAACGACTCCGACGCTCTGCCCGCTGCCGCCCCGTGCGTTCCGGGCGACAGACGGGGAGCATCGCGCTGAAAATGAAGAAGCGCCGCCCCGACTTCCCGGCCTCCCGCGGGCGGAGGCGGAGCCGCAGCCGGAAAAATTTTCCGAACCGGATGCGATTCCGTTTTGCAGTCATCCGTCTTTTTCGTATCTTTGGATAACATGGCCGGACTTTATTTCCACATACCCTTCTGCAAGCGCGTCTGCGCCTACTGCGACTTCTACAAAAGCGTCGACCTGCGCCGCATGGACCCTCTTCTGGAGTCCATGCACCGCGAACTGGACGCCCGGCGGGAATATCTGGGCGGCGAGCCGGTGCGCACCCGCTACTTCGGCGGCGGCACCCCCTCGCTGTGCGCCCCGGAGGCCGTCGCGGGGCTGCTGGACCATGCCGCGACGCTGTTCGATTGCACTGCGGCGGAGGAGACCACGCTCGAAGCCAATCCCGACG
>OCIU01002240.1_pt1 | contig 11625 bp, 10 predicted proteins | sample 1538471 | NCBI WGS metagenome assembly OCIU01 (sample SAMN04571693, study PRJEB22368) | human gut metagenome | biome: human gut; material: stool | host: Homo sapiens | place: Luxembourg | collected 2012-06-01 | reverse complement strand
TTTGTTAAGAAGAACAACATTTGAGCTCTCGGTGTCGCTTGCCGTGATTTTATATGTATAGCTTCCTGCGGCAAGCCTTGAGAACGGCAGGCTGTAGTCAACGCTGTTCACATCAAAGCTTTTTGCGTTAGGGGCTGCGAGATATTCAAAGCCCTTTGTACCGTCCGCTTTATATGCACCTATCACAATCCTCGTTATATTATAGTTAGACGAAATAATTCCCGTTACCGAAAAGCCCTCTCCCACGTCAAGGGTATCGGGATATTTTGCATTGGTTATTTTCAATGTGCTCGCAGCCTGACCGGTGCTTGTAACAGTAAAGCTCTTGTTGAGAAGAACAACGTTGGAGCTGTTGTCGTCTGAAGCTACGATTTTATATGTATAGCTGCCGTTTTTAAGTTTTGAAAAAGACAAGAGATAGTCTACATCATTTATATCATAGCTTTTTTCTCCAGGCAATCCGGTATAATCAAACTCTGCGGTTCCGTTCGAATTGTAAACGCCGATAACAACCTTGCGAATATAATAATCCGAGGTAATAATCCCCCTTGCAATAAAAGGATCGCCCTGTTTTAATGTCGTCGGATATGTTGCGTCTGTCAGCTTCAATGATGTTGCGGCGGAAACAGGCATACAAAAACCGACCGCAATTGCAACAATTAAAAGAACCGATAAGAATTTCCTTTTCACTGTAAAGCGCTCCTTTCTGCATTTTGCCCTATTATAACATATTACGGCGAGATTGTACACTTTATTTTGTATAAAAGACGATTTTTGTCACATCGGATAAAACCTTGACGAAAATATAATGGACTGCGCCTAAAAGCAACAGTCCATTATCTGTATCTTTTATCCAAAGAAAAAATATTTATAAGCATCGCGGTAAAATATCCTATAAAGCCGAGGTCAATTGCCGCCAGACCGAATGTCCACGGATATGTAAATTCTCTGCCGCCGAGAGTGACCGGATTGCCGGAAAGTTTTGCCGAGAGCGCAACCAGAACCAACACGGTAAAAATCAAAATTCCGATGCCTATCGGAAAAAATGCGCCTATTAACTGTTTTTTCAGATATGCCCTGCGCAAATTTTCATCGGCGAAGCTTTGTCTTGATGCAACAACACTGCCTCCCGTGATCTCAAGCTCGCAGCCCGAAAAAAGTGCGTCAACACCTGTTTTTTCAACAAGTATCGGCTTTTTCTTTACCGTCCAAACGGATTTTGAAGCGATAACGTTTATTTCAAAAACTCCCTTAAGCTGCACATATTGGCTGTTCTCGTCCTTTGAAAGCTTGCGTGTCGGATTATCTTTATCGCTGTCGAATTTCTTATCCGTCTCCGTCCTTATTGCACGGCAGGCGATAAGCCTGTGATTTCCTTTTTCGACAGGCGAGATTGTTATACTCCCGTCTTCGGGAATAAAGAATTCCTCGCCGTCAAGCTCGATTTTCAGCACGTCATCGGAAGCGTTGTCTATTCTGATATTCGCCATAAATTCCTCCGAAAAGAAAGAGCTGCGGCAGAGAAACTTGCCGTTTTTCTGCAACAGCTCTTAAAGTCAGGTTTTATTCAACGATAACAGTTCCGTCCTCTTTAACGGTGATCTTGTCGCCGTCCTTTACAGCGCTGAGGAATTCATCGCCGAGAGAGTCAACGGCAACGATAGTGTTATCCGTCCAAACGTCGGAGAGGATAACGCCTGCGGCTGCAAGAGAGTCGATCGGCAGCGAGAAAAGCATTGCCGCCGGAGCCATGTTAAGAGCGCATACGGTGTAGAGAACCATACCGCCGGTTGTTGAGCCGATTGTCTGAGGCAGGCAAAGAACCTTGCCGGTAAGATTTTTGCCGAATACATCCGGGTTGTTCTGGTCGGAACCGATAACCTCGTCCTTGCCGATAATCGGAATATCATGCATGAGGGCTGTTTTCTGGAATGTGGCAAGTGTGTTTACACCGTTATGAGAAACAACAGCCTCGCCCTTATTGATTGTGCCTGCTACAACAGGACGTCCTTTGAATGTCTTACTCATAATCAAAAACCTCCCTTGACAGCGATCTTGGTGATATCGTCAGTTGTGAAATAACGTGCGGTGGTATATGTACGAAGCTTGTTGGAGCAAGTAATAACATTGCTCGTGTCTCCGCCGCAGAGCGGATTGTTCATATACATAAGCGGACAAATACAGGAAATGTTGACGCCGAAGCCGATAAGCTTGTTGTAAGCGGCACTGTTTTCCTTCTTAAATCTGTCGAGAACCTCGGGAGCGGTTGTCATAACAGTACGAAGACCGACCTTTGTCTTGCCCTGCTTTTTAAGCTCATTCTCAAATCTTTCTGTCCATTCGCCGAGCTGCGCATATGAAAGGTGAGGACAGCCGATAAAGCAAAGCTTCGGAGCTGCGCCCTTATCCTTCCACATAACGGGATAGTTCTTGTAAACTCTTTCAAGCTCTGCATCGTCGATAACATAAGTCTGAGCACCCTCGGCGATGAGGCTTTCGCCCTGCTCAACTGCCTCGGGAGTAAGATTTTCAATATGGTAGAGTCCGACTGCACCGTTTGAAGCGGTTGCTGCGCCAAAATCCTTGAGATATGCCTTGGCATCGTCTGTGAGCTCTGTGCCAATCCACTTGTCAAGACCCTTGACGTAAGGAACGTCCTCCATAACCTTCATACCGATTGCCGAACCGAGAACCTGCGCCTCCGGAATCTTTGTGGTCTTTACCTCAATGATCCACTTTGCCTTTCTTCCCTCATCTGTGAGAAGATCAAACTCGGGAACCTTGCCGAGAATTGAACCGAACAGCTCGATGATACCGGAGTTACGGTTACATCTTGCACCGAGAACGGAGTTTGCAAATACAACAGCCGAGCTCTCTGCCCATGAAAGAATATCTCCCTTCTTGGGTGTGTTGCCTACCTCGTCAAAATAGCAGGCGCAAGTGAATGACTTGTCACTCTTGAGTCCAAGCTTATGAAGCTGAGCCTCGTAGGAATCCTGCATACCGTAGAGAATCTTGTTGAAGATCAACTTCTGGAGCGGATTGCACTTAACGTTTGCGTAGTCAATGGGTCTCGGGTCAACTGTAAATCCCTCGTCAACCTTGAGGCCGCCCTTAATGAGCTCATCCATGATGGAGAACACGGGCTTGAGAACCGAAATGCCGAAGCTTGTAACAAGATGTCCTTTGCCGTTTACGGGAACGAATTTCTCTGCTCCGAAAGCGTCGCCGTAAAGCACAAGGGTTTTCATAACCTTCGCCATTACCTCGCCCTTTGAGCCGTGAAGAATTTCTTTTTCCTCGTCTGTCAGCTTCATTTTGTAGCTGAAGTTTTCATTCATAAGGTTTATCCTCCTTTTATCCTCATAAGCCCCCGACACGGAGGACTTATTATTTCCGAACCGAGCCTCCGTCGCTTGCGTTTGAGGAGACCGTACATTCTTATTTTAATTATATATTAAAACTCATCGCATTTCAAGAGTTTGTTAAAGATTTGACTAAAAAAGAACGCATTTATTTTTGGTCAAAATAATCAAAAGCCTGACCTTTCAAATCATTGATAAGGGCAGGCTTTAATTGCGGTAATTTTTATTTTTCAATATTTTTCGGCGTAAACGCTTCGGGAAGCAGTTCGTTAAGGGAATACTTTTTATACGACTCCTCTCCCGTGACAACAAGAACCGTAAAATCGGGAGAGCAAAATTCAGCCATAACCTGACGGCAAACTCCGCAAGGGGGAAAGGATCCGCTTATAATTCCATCCTTGCCGCCGGCAACGGCAATAGCGGCAAAATCTCTTTCGCCTGAAGAAATCGCATTGAAAAAAGCTGTTCTTTCAGCGCAGACGGTCGGAGTGTATGCGGCGTTTTCAATATTGCAGCCGGTGAAAAGCTTTCCGTCCTCGGTCATCAATGCCGCACCGACCCTGTAGCCGGAATACGGAACATACGCATTCTTCATTGCGTCAATTGCCGCTTTGCAAAGCTCTTTTTCATTCATAAAAACACCTCTGTCAATTTTTAATAGGTCTCCCCCTTGACTGACTGAGAGGAGACCGAAAAAAATTACGCTTTAAAGAAAGCTGTGAAAGCCTTGTTTGCCATGTAAACGTCGAGCTTGGCGATGAGCTCGAACGGAGCGTGCATCGAGAGAACGGGAACGCCTACGTCGATAACATCAACGTCAAGGTTTGCGACATACTTTGCAACCGTTCCGCCGCCGCCGGCGTCAACCGCGCCGAGCTCGCCGAGTTGCCAATTTACGTTAGCGTTGTTGAAAATTCTCGTAACCTCGCCGACAAATTCTGCACTTGCGTCCGAGGTGCCGCCCTTGCCTCTTGCACCCGTATACTTCGTGACAACGATGCCTCTGTTAAGATAAGAAGCGTTTCTTGCCTCGAACGGAGTCGGGAAGGTCGGGTCAAATGCCGCATTGACATCGGCGGAGAGGCACCTTGATTTTGAAAGAACATCCCAAACCATAAGTCCCTCGGATCTTGCGAGGTCGGCGATGAAATATTTCATATATGATGAATTCAGGCCTGTGTTTCCGTCTGAGCCCGTCTCCTCCTTGTCGGTGAGAACGGCAACGGCTGTATAGTCGGGCGTTTCGTCAAGGTCAAGGATTGCTCTGAGCTCGGGATAAGCGCAGACACGGTCGTCATGGCCGTAGCCGCCGATAAGACTGCGGTCGAAGCCGATATCCGTAACCTTTGCCGCAGGAACCATTTCAAGCTCAGCCGTGAGGAAGTCCTCCTCGACCATGCCGTACTTTTCGTTGAGAAGCTTGAGAATGTTAAGTTTAACGAGCTCGCTGCTCTTGTCCGCCTTGAACGGAAGTGAGCCGACAATAACATTCAGCTCCTCGCCTTTAATTCCGTCGTCAAGGGTTCTCTTGTCCTGCTCCTTCGAAAGGTGAGGAAGAAGGTCGGATATAACGAACTGAGGTTCGCCCTCTTTTTCACCGAGGGTGACTTCAACCTCAGTGCCGTCACGCAGAACGACTATGCCGTGGAGTGACATAGGAATCGTTGTCCACTGATATTTTTTGATTCCGCCGTAGTAGTGAGTCTTGAAAAGAGCAACCTCGTTTGCTTCATAGAGAGGGTTCGGCTTAAGGTCAAGCCGGGGAGAATCAATATGAGCCGCTGCGATCCTTACACCCTCGCCGACGCTTTTTTTGCCGATAACGGCAAGGATAACCGCTTTTTTACGGTTGAGATAGTACACCTTGTCGCCGGGTGCGTACTTCTTGAATTTATCAAAGGGAACGAAGCCCTTTTTCTCTGCCTCGGCAACAACAAATTTTGCGACCTCTCGCTCCGTTTTGTTATCGTTGAGAAATTTTTTGTAATCCTCGGCGAAATCCATCGCCTTTTGAAGCTCTGCTTCATCAACAAAATTTGCGCTGTGCTTTTTGTTCATAAACAATTTTTCGCACAAAACATCAACTTCTGTCTTTTCTTCTGCCATTGTGATTTCCTCCTTAAAAATTCGACCGATTTACGGTAAACTTATTCTTTTTCGCCTTGCTTGAACCGACAGTTTGTGCAGGGCGTTTGTTTTATAATTCATTCAGTTGATCGGACAGGTTTTCGCTTCCGTTATTGCGGACAATAATATCTGCCTTTTCTATATAATATTGCTCATTTTTTTGTGCATTTATTCTGAGCATGGCTGTCTCGCGGCTTATGCCGTCACGCTTCATTACTCGCTCGGTACGGATATCCCTGTCGGCGGTTACAACTATCATTTTTGTGCAGTATTTCGGCAGATCACAATCAAAAATTGCCGCCGCATCAATGATAACGCCCTTGTATTCCGATGTGAAATTATTCCTTATTGTTTCAAGCGCAAGAGCGGTTATCACAGGGTGAGTGATTCTGTTAAGACGCTGACGCTTATGCTCGTTGGCAAATGCACGCTTGGCAAGCTCACTGCGAATAAGATTGCCTTCGGAATCAAGAATTTCTTTTCCGAATTCGTCGGCAAGCGCATTGAGAACATCGGGATTTTCAACAGCCCTTCTTGCAAGAATATCGCCGTCAACTATCAGATAGCCTTTCTTTTTCAGCTCATTGCCGACTGTGGTTTTGCCGGCGCCGCTCTGACCTGTCAGACCGTATATAACGGGCGGCTCGATAATTTTGAATGCCGCCGCACGCAAAAGACGGTTGTAAACTCCGAGACCTACTCCCTCGGCGGACGGTGCACGGACGAAAACACGCTTTATTCCCATATCGTCAAATTTACGCAAATCATCAAAAAGGCTGTGCGCCTGTTCGAGCGAATTATCCTTTCTTCCGAACGAAAGGCAGGGAACGGGAAGTTCGTTCTCTTCACCGTCAAAGCAAAGAGCCGCATCTCCTTCGCGCAAATCGCAGTCAATCTGATATTTAAAGCTCGGCAGACTGCCGTTTACTATATATACCTCGGCTTTCGGCGAATAATGCTTATATTTCATTCCCGGGGAAGCCGGACGCTCGCCTTCCTTGAGCTGTGAGAGCACGGCAGGGTCGATATCAACGTGACCCAGTACCGCCTCGAGCTGCTCATGGGTTATTCCGCCGGGTCTGAGAAGTCTCGGCGGATCGGTTGCAAGCGTAACGACCGTGGATTCAATACCTACGTCGCACGGGCCGCCGTCGACGATTGCTTCGATTTTTCCGTTCATGTCGTCCATAACATGTTTTGCCGTCGTCGGACTCGGAAGTCCCGAGGAATTTGCGGACGGCGCGGCAAGCGGACGACCGGTTTTCTCAATTATCGCTCTTGCTACAGGGTGAGACGGCATACGAACAGCAACCGTCGGCAGGCCTGCGCTCACCTCGTCGGGAATTATATCTGATTTCGGCAAAATTATTGTCATCGGACCCGGCCAGTAGCGGTCGGCAAGCTCCTTTGCCTTGTGCGGCACACCCTTGACAAGCCTGTAGATTTCCTCAAAGCGGCTGATATGTACTATCAGCGGATTGTCCATCGGTCTGCCCTTTGCTTTAAAGATTTTCGCAACCGCATCGGAGTTCAGCACGTCCGCAGCAAGTCCGTAAACCGTCTCGGTCGGAATTGCGACAAGCCCGCCGCTTTTGAGAATTTTAGCGGCCTTTTCAATATCCTTCTGTGAGCCGCCGTCAAAAATTTCAGTTTTCATGTTCTTACTCAGCTTTCAGTTTTTCGGCAGTGTCTGCGGTGATGAGAGCGTCGATAAGCTCGTCAAGATCACCGTTCATAATAGCCTCTATTTTATATAAGGTCAACCCGATTCTGTGGTCGCTGACACGACCCTGCGGGAAGTTGTAGGTTCTTATTCTCTCGCTTCTGTCACCTGTACCGACCTGCGATTTTCTTTCGCCCGCGATCGCTTCGTTCTGCTTTGCACGCTCCTGCTCAAGGATTCTCGAACGCAGAATTTTCATCGCTCTGTCTTTATTTTTATATTGGCTTCGCTCGTCCTGACATTCAACGACCGTGCCTGTCGGAATATGTGTAATTCTTATTGCCGATTCGGTTTTGTTGATATGCTGACCGCCTGCTCCGCTTGAACGGAAGGTATCAATCTGAAGGTCGGTCGGGTTGATTTGCAGATCAACCTCCTCCGCCTCGGGCAGAACGGCAACGGTAACGGTCGAGGTATGAATCCTACCCTGCGATTCCGTTTCGGGAACACGCTGAACACGGTGAACACCGCTTTCAAACTTGAAGCGAGAGTATGCACCGTCTCCGGATATCATGAAACTGATTTCTTTATACCCGCCAAGCTCGGTTGGATTTGCATTGAGAATTTCCGTTTTCCAGCCCTTAGCCTCGGCATACATCGAATACATTCTGAAAAGAGAATTTGCAAAAAGCGCGGATTCCTCACCGCCTGCGCCGCCCCGGATTTCAATAATAACGTTTTTGTCATCGTTCGGATCTCTCGGCAGCAGCAGAATCTTCAGCTCTTCCTTGATTTTCTCCAGATCGTCTCTTGACTGCTCAAACTGCTCCTGAACCATCTCACGGAATTCTTTATCGAGTCCTCCCTCGCCGAGCAAGGCTTGAGCTTCTTCAAAGTCGGCGTTTACTTTTTTATATTCTCGGTATTTTTCAACCACGGGAGTCAGGTGCTTCGCTTCCTGCATGAGCGTTTTGTACTTCTCTATGTCCGAAACAACGTCCGGGTCACAGAGCTGCGTGTTTATGCTTTCAAATTTTTCTTCAACAGATTTCAGTTTTTCTATCATAGTAAGTTCCTCCGAAAATTATTTGTTCTCACACGGGGAACGCTAATCCTCGGGGTGAATTATTCTGCGAATATTTTTTTCTGCCTTAGAGCGTGGAACCATGACCTCATGGCCGCATTTTTCGCATTTGATTTTAAAGTCCATGCCCGAGCGCAAAACATCAAAGGTATTACAGCCGCAGGGGTGGTTTTTCTTCATAACGAGCTTGTCGCCCACACGAACGTCCATGCAATCGCTCCTTTTCAATAATTTCTCCATTGTATTATAACACATTCTGTACCGAAAGTATAGAGGTATTTGTCATTATCGGGAATAGAAATCATATAAATTAGTAAAGTAACCGCTAACAAGCAGTCACTAAAAAACAAATTTAAATAAAACAAAGGTGGTAAAACTTATGCAAAACTTTAAACCGGAAGGTCAGACTATTCTCACTCCGTCCAATCAGGCTGCGCTTTCTTCGCCGAATTCTTTGCACGAGGCTTGTATCGTCGGAGATACGCTTGAAGCACGGGCTTTGCTTTGCGACAAGGAGCACAACCTGCGTGTCGATCTCGGCTGTATGTACGGAATCATTCCCCACAACGAGGGAGCGCTCGGCATCGACAACGGCTCGGTCAGGGATATTGCGCTGATTTCGAGGGTTAACAAGCCTGTAATGTTCAAAATTATCGGTTTTCAAAAGGACGATAACGAACGTGAATATGCAATCCTCAGCCGAAGGGCTGTTCAAAAGGACTGTATGGATAATTATATTTCAAAGCTTCGCCCCGGTGATGTGATCACAGCTAAGGTAACCCACATGGAGAACTTCGGCGTTTTTCTCGATATCGGTGCAGGAATTAACGGGCTTTTGCCCATTGACAGCATTTCCGTTTCGAGGATTCCGCATCCGTCCGTTCGTTTTTCGGTCGGACAGACGATAAGAGTTGTTGTCAAGTCAATTGATGAGCAAGGTCGCCTGACATTTTCTCACAAAGAGCTGCTCGGCACATGGGAGCAAAATGCCGACGAATTTGCTCCGGGCGAAACCGTGCCCGGAATTGTTCGCTCGGTTGAAAGCTATGGTATATTCGTTGAGCTGACACCGAATCTGGCAGGCCTTGCCGAGTATTCCTCCGGCATCACGGCAGGCAGTCATGCGGGTGTTTATATAAAAAGTATGCTCCCTGAACGCATGAAGATAAAATTGATAATCGTCGATGCGTTTGAGGCGGAATATCCTGCTCCGCCGATAAAGTATTTCACCGAACTTGACCATATTGACAGATGGGTTTATTCTCCGGCAGAGTGCTCAAAGGTCATAGAAAGCAGCTTTTCTTAACTTTTTTCGTTTCTCGACAGAAAAAATAAATTCTTGCATTTTCAAGCCACTTGTATTATAATATAATCAGAATAATATTGTGGTTTTTGTTGAAATGGGAGGATTTTTAAGAAATGATCTGTGATTTACATTGTCATACTAAGCTCTCGGACGGCTCGATGGGCATAGATGACATTATTGTTCTGGCAGAAAAATGCGGCGTTACCACCTTAGCTGTAACCGATCTTGATTGTCTTGCAGGTACGGTAAGGGCACGTCTTATAGGAGAACGCCATGGAATAAAGGTTATTCAGGGCGTTGAGATTTCCGCTTATGACAGCGAAAACGACAGGGAAGTTTTTATTCTCGGATACATGAGCGATTCCCCTGACCGCCTGGAAGGTCTTTGCCACCGCAACCTTGTTGCGAGAAAAAGAGCGGCTCAGTTTATGATGATAAAGGCGGCTCAGCGTTTTCCGATAACGACCGACCTGGTTCTCAAATGCGCTCAGGGCTCAACGAACGTTTACCCTGTTCATATAATGGCAGCTCTCGTTGAGAGCGGAGTTACGACCGAGCTTTTCGGAGACCTTTATAAGGAGCTTTTTTCAAAGGGCGGAGACAAGAGCATTCTCATCAAGCCGAAGTTCTCCGAAATGGCGGAGGTTATTCAGGCAGTTCATGATGCAGGCGGAATTGCGATACTTTCCCACCCGGGCGATTATGAAGGTACAAATATTGTTGAGAAAGCAATGGAAGCGGGAATTGACGGCTTTGAGGCTTGGTGTCCCGAGCATGACGAGGCAACATCGGAAAAGTTCGCTTCGCTTGCAAAGAAAAACGGTATTCTTGCAATCGGAGGCAGCAGCTTCCGCGGCAGACACAACAGATCCTGCGTAACCCTCGGAACAATTGTTACTCCTGAGGATAAGTTCACAGAGTTTTCTAATTATAAGGCAAAAATCCGCCGTCAAAAAGCAAAGGCGGAATAATCGGAGACACGAGAAATGGCAGAGGACAGAGATATTAAAATCTATGAGGGCGGGAAAAGCCGCGAGCTGAATGATATTCAGCGGATTTCCGAGGATATTGATCGCAACAAGCGGAACGGAAATATCGATAAGGCAAAAGCTCTCGGAAAAAGGCTTGCAAAAATTCGCCCCGACTGCAAAAAGCTCGGACTTGATATTGGCAGTATGCCTGCGGCTGAGCTTTATTGCGTGCGTGTTTTGCTGACTTTTACTGCGGAATATGCTGTCCAAAAGTATGTTTTATCCGATACTCTTATTGATGCCGTAAGTGCCTCAATGTATGATTATCTCAAGGCTGAGGAAACGGGGTATTACGATAACATTTCCGACGGCAGTGCGTTCACGTTTTATCTTCTCGCACTCAAAAAGAGCGGCGATACAGCGAAAAATATCGGCGAACAGTTTGCACAGAGATGCGGAATAAACAGCGATGAATACGTCACCTTCGGTGCAGACATATTCAATAAGTCGCTTGAACTTTACTCAAAAATAATCGACGAAACCGAATTTGTCGGTGAATAACAAATAAAATATAAAGCTGTTGCATGGAACCTTATCTGTGCAACAGCTTTATTGTTTTACGGCGATGTAAAGTATTGTAATTACAATAAAAACGATCAGCAGCATCCCCATTTTTTATTATCAATTAAATACACAATCAGTTTTATAAACCATACAGCAGGGCTAAAATAAATCCTATCATAGTTTCACCTTTCTTTAAATTTTTTCGGGCATTCAAGATACAACCTGTATATATAACCGCAAAAGGGGGTCTGTCGACGTATTCTGATTGTGTAAGAGATATAAAATCACATATAATATTTTGATGAACCGTGATTTAACTTCACTTTATAAAAAAGCAGAAACTGTCATGGCTCCCTTTTATGGGAGCTGTCACGGCGTGCTTGTGACTGAGGGGTTATATTTATGACTTGTCTAAATCTATCTTAATCGTGGGCTCCTCCGTTAGAGGGGGTTAGTTCGAGAGAAAAGATATAAAGATACATATAACTAGAAAAAACGAGCAGAGAAAATAAAAAAAGCAGCAAAGGAAGCAAAATCAAGATATA
>OCIU01002233.1_pt1 | contig 11673 bp, 8 predicted proteins | sample 1538471 | NCBI WGS metagenome assembly OCIU01 (sample SAMN04571693, study PRJEB22368) | human gut metagenome | biome: human gut; material: stool | host: Homo sapiens | place: Luxembourg | collected 2012-06-01 | reverse complement strand
CGGTTCAGAGTAGCAGCCTGTCCTGGTGACAGCGTTATGTGCTGGCTGCCGTTAGACAGTTCGACCTTGCCGTTTATCAGAGTGGTGGTTGACAGACTGTCGTTGTCGTATGCCGACACATTGAACCGTGTGCCCTTCACCGTGACGTCATAGTCTGCGGTGTGAACGGTGAATGGCTTGCCTTCATGTTTTGTAACCTCAAAGAAGCCCTCGCCCTTCAACTCCACATGTCTGTTGTCGTTGGCAAAGCGGTTGGTGTAGATAAGTTTTGATGCGCTGTTGAGCCACACCACCGACCCGTCGGGCAGTGTCAGACGGGTGTGGCTGCCTGCTGGTGCCTCACAACAGAAGGTCTGCACGCTGCCAGTGTTGTCGGTAGCGAGCAAGGCTGTAAGTGTGACGATGAGGAGCAGCATGGCTGCCGCTGCAATCTTGTGCCAGAGGCGCAGCCCTATAACACGGTGTTGCTCTGTTTCATGATGTTGCAGCAAGGTGCTGTGTGAGGCAGTGTCTTCGCTTGTGGTAGCCTCTTGTGCGTCGATGGTCTGCATGAGGCGTAGCCAAGCTTCATCGGTAGAGCTGGTGTGAGAGGCTCCTGCCTTTATCCATTCCTCCTCCCATAGCCTGAACTGCTGCATGTTGCGAGGGTCGTGCTCTATGTATTGTTGTAGGCGTGCTTGCTCGTCGAGGGTTGCGCATCCCTCGAAGAAGCGTATAGCCACAGCCTTGATGTCCTGTTGGTTGTTGTTCATAGTGGTTGCTTTTATGTTATAATGAAAAGACAATGCGTTGGAAAAAATTTCAACCAGCTCACATCTTAATTAATCATTTTTAAGGACGCTTCCCATGTCAAGGCTGCAATGAGCAGTGTGGTGACAAAGCCCGTGGGGTAGATGGAACTGAAATGTTGTGTCACCTTGACGAGAGCCTTCTTTGCCAGCTTGTCGACCATGGCAACCGACACCTCCATCTTGTCGGCTGCTTCGCGCAACGTCATGCCGTCCATGCGCACAAGGGTGAACGCCTCCTTCTGTCTTGGCGGAATGGTGTTGAGGAAGCTGTCGAGCTGGTTGAGAATGTCGCGTGTCTCGACCTCTGAAGCCGTGTCGGAGCACATGTCGATGTTTGTGAGCCGTTGTGTGGAGTTGCCGTCTTGCCGCTCCAGATGTTTCCGTAACGACGATAGGTGGTTTATGTAGTTGATGCAGCGGTTGCGCACCCCCGTCATGAGCAGCGCTGCAATGTTGCACTGACTTATAGTGCCGCGTCGGCTCCACAGGTAGATAAACATCTCCTGCACAATGTCCTGTGCCGCATCGGCATCGTATACATAACTTCTTGCGAAGGCCAACAGTCGCGGATAGTATGTCCTGAAGAGAGTCTCCAGAGCCGCCTTGCTGCCAGCGTTCAACTCGTCAAGAAGCTTTTGGTTATGTGTGGGTAGCATTTTTTCTTTATAAAGGATGAAATATTTTTTGCGATTTTAAGTAATGCAAAGATAGTGGATTTTGCGCAATAATGAAAGAGGTTGAATAGAAAAAACATGAAAAAAAAGTGGCGGGTGGTTGAAATTTTGTCTTCTCGTCTGTTAAGACTAATAACATTTGGTGAATATCTGTTTAAGAAAACGTTCAGCGAATGGCAACTTTCTATAAAACGCTAAAAAGAGTAACAAATTAATAACTAAAAAATCAAAATGAGGAACAAGCGAGGTAGTGTGCTTTGTTTAGGGCTTGTAGCTGCAATGATGCTGTTTGCGTCGTCGCTTCAGGCTTTGCCGCTGACCAGTCAGGTCTATGCCTACACAATAAACTGGAGCGCAGCGGCCGACAGCGCCACACAGTCGCTGGTTAACCGTTTCTGGGATGTCGACAAACATTATTTTGTCTATAATGCCGACCAGTTTGAGAACGCACCGACCAATGCCTACTGGCCTCAGGCCCACGCCATGGACGTTATAATAGACGCTTATCTGCGCACAGGAGACAAGAAATATTCTGACATGTTCCCGCTTTGGTATGAGGGCATAAAGCAACAAAACTCTTATGACCGCAACGGCTACCGCAACAATTTCTATGACGACTCCGAGTGGATTGGCCTTACCATGGTCCGTCTCTATGAGGTGACGAAAGAAGACAAGTATCTGGCCACAGCCAAAGACCTTATGGAATGGGTGAAGACCGCATGGAACAACATTGGCGGTGGTGGCATTGCTTGGGAGAAAAACGACAATCTGCATTCCAAGAACGCCTGCTCAAACGGTCCTGCTGCCTTGCTTGCCGTGCGCCTTTATGAGGTAACGAAAGATGCCGACTATCTTGAATGGTCCAAGAAAATTTACGACTGGGAGAAGGAACATCTCTTCAACTCCGCTACAGGAGCCGTCTATGATGCTCTGAACGGCAACACAGGCAAGCTCGACAATGTAACGCTGAGCTACAACTCAGGCACGTTCACAGGTGCTGCCTACCATCTGTTCAAGGTCACAGGCGACGAGACCTATCTTCACGATGCCCGCAAGTGTGCCAACTTCGCCATCAGCGACCGCAGCATGATCGACACAAGCAACAACATCATCCGCGATGAGGGCAAAAGCGATGGCGGCCTGTTCAAGGGCATCTTCATGCGCTATTTCCGCCAGCTGCTTGACGAGCCGGCCTTGGGCGAGGTTTACAGGAAAAAGTTTACCACGTTCTTCAACCATAACGCCGAGGTGTTGTGGCGCAACGGCGTGAACAAGAACGACCTGCTCTTCAGCCCGTCATGGTCAACACCTGCTGTCGGCACAACAACCCTCACGTCGCATGTGAGCGGCTGCACACTGTTGGAGATGAGAGCAAGCCACGAGTAGAACGCATAATCTAACCCGATGATCACAATAAAAAAACCTTACAATAAAGCGGTTGCTTGACAACCGCTGATTTTTGTCTAAAAGATTTCAAATAATAAGATGGGTTGTCCATAAGTAAACGTATAATCTAACCCGATGATCACACAAAAAAAACCTTACAATAAAGAGGTTGCTTGACAACCTCTGTTTTTTGTCTAAAAGAATTCAAGTGATAGGATGGGTGTCGAAACCGATTTTTATTCGGTTTTGGCACCTTTGTCTTTGTTTTTTTATTAACTTTGCGGTTGAATAGCTTATTGCTCAAACTCTCACAAAAGAAAACGAACAATATAATAACTTTTTTAAAATCAACCTAACATGAGAAAAACTATCGTTTGTGTGGCTCTTGCGCTGGTGTCGGCTCTGACGGCTGTCGGCAAGACATGTAAAGAAGCGGTTGACTATGTGAACCCGTTGGTTGGCACAAAGTCGAAGTTTGAACTTTCAACAGGCAACACCTATCCTGCCATCGCCATGCCGTGGGGCATGAACTTCTGGATGCCGCAGACAGGAAAGATGGGTAACGGATGGGCTTATGTCTACTGGCATGACAAAATCCGCGGCTTTAAGCAGACACACCAGCCCAGTCCGTGGATTAACGACTATGGACAGTTCTCCATCATGCCCGAGACCGGCGAACCCGTGTTCGACGAAGAGAAACGTGCCTCATGGTTCTCTCACAAGGCAGAGGTGGCAAAGCCCTACTACTACCGCGCATACCTCGCCGACTACGACGTGGTGGCAGAGATGGCACCCACAGAGCGCGCCTGCGCCATGCGTTTCACATTCCCCGAGACCGACAAGGCCAACATTGTGGTCGACGCCTTTGATAAGGGCAGCCATGTGGAGGTGCTGCCGGAGAAGCAGATGATTGTGGGCTACACGACGAAGAACAGCGGCGGTGTGCCTAAAAACTTTAAAAACTTTTTTGTGCTCGTATTCGACAAGCCATTCACCTACAAGGCCACCGTTGCCAGCGGCAACATCAGCGAGGGCAAGCTCACCGTCACCGACAACCACGCCGGCGCCATCGTGGGCTTCAAGACCCGCCGCGGCGAGCAGGTAGGCGTGCGCGTGGCGTCGTCGTTTATCAGCCCCGAACAGGCATTGTTCAACCTCAACGAGCTTGGCAACGACACGTTTGACGAGGTGGCAGCACGCGGCCGCAAGGCATGGAACGACGTGCTCGGACGCATAGAGGTCGACGACGACAACATCGATCACCTCCGCACCTTCTACTCTTGCCTCTACCGTTCGGTGCTCTTCCCACGCTCGTTCTACGAGCAAGACGCCGAGGGCAGAATCGTGCACTACTCTCCCTACAACGGACAGGTGCTCCTAGGATATATGTTTACCGACACCGGCTTCTGGGATACGTTCCGTTGTCTCTTCCCCTTCCTCAACCTCGTCTATCCGTCAATGAGCGTCATGATGCAGGAGGGCCTCGTCAACGCATATAACGAGAGCGGGTTCTTGCCCGAGTGGGCGAGTCCGGGACACCGTGGCTGCATGGTGGGCAACAACTCGGCGAGCATTGTGGCAGATGCCTACATGAAGGGCTTGCGCGGCTACGACATAGACAAACTGTGGGAGGCTGTGAAGCATGGCGCCAATAGCGTACACCCACAGGTGTCGTCGACAGGACGTGCCGGCTATGAGCTTTATAACAAGCTGGGATATGTGCCTTGCGACAAACTGAGCCAGAGCGTGGCACGCACGCTCGAGTATGCCTACGACGACTGGTGCATCTTCACCTTGGGTCAGGCTTTAGGAAGACCATCCAAGGAGATAAAGGTCTATGGACAACGGGCCATGAACTACCGCAACGTGTTTGACCCATCGCTCAACCTCATGCGCGGCAAGGACTCGAAGGGACAATTTGAGACGCCTTTCACACCCACCGACTGGAGCCGCTCCTTCACCGAAGGCGACACCTGGCATTGGACATGGTGTGTGTTCCACGACCCGCAGGGACTTATCAACCTTATGGGTGGCCGCGACAACTTTAACCGCATGATGGACTCTACCTTTGTCGTGCCCCCCGTGGCAAAGGACCGCATGATACACGAGGAGCGTGAGATGCAGGTGATGAATATGGGACAGTATGCCCATGGCAACCAGCCCATTCAGCACATGATCTATCTTTACAACTATTCGGGACAGCCATGGAAGGCACAATACTGGCTGCGCGAGGTCATGGACAAGCTCTATAGTGCCGATGCCGACGGCTATTGTGGCGACGAAGACAACGGACAGACCTCGGCATGGTATGTGTTCTCTGCAATGGGCTTCTACCCGGTGTGTCCCGGCAGTAACCAGTATGTCATAGGCACGCCCTACTTTGACAAGATGTCGCTGAATCTGGAGAACGGCCACAAGCTCGTTATCGAGGCCGAAAACAACAGCAAGGAGAATAGATATATCCAGCAGGCCACGATGAACGACCATCTTCTCACAAACAATTATGTGTCTCATGCCGAGCTTCTCCATGGCGGCAAGATCGTGTTTAAGATGGGCGACAAGCCAAACCTGTCAAGAGGAACTGATGTAAAGAACGCTCCTTACTCGTTCTCCAACGCCTCCACCTATGACAAAAAAGCTCACGTAAGACAGTATGAACAAATAATACCTAACGGAAATAATGTGAAAATTATTGAGGGGTCAACGAATTTTAAAAAATCAAAAAAAGCCAAGAGGTAAAGACAACAAGCCTTAAGGGGTGAAAGCTGCAAAAGCCAAGAGGCGAAAGCAGCAACCCCAAGAGGCGAAAGCAGCAAAACAAAGCAAAACAAAGCAAAACAAAGCAAAATAAAGAAAAACAATTTAAGATAATTATGAGACGAATAATTCTTTCTACTATTGCCCTGCTCTTTGCAGTGGTCATGAGCGCACAAAACCTGTATGTGGGCTCTTACAATGTCCGTAACCGCAACGACGGCGACGAGAAAAACGGTAACGTGTGGGCTACACGCTGCAAGGTTATGTGTGACATGATAAACTTTGAGGCTCCCGACGTGTTCGGCACCCAGGAGGTGCTTGTGGGACAGCTGCGCGACATGCGTGCTGCGCTCGACAACTACGACTTCATTGGTGTAGGTCGCGACGACGGCAAGGAGGCGGGCGAGTATGCCGCCATCTTCTATAAGAAGGATAACCTGAAGCTGTTGCACAACGGCAACTTCTGGCTTAACGAGACCCCCGACACGCCGAAGCTGGGATGGGATGCCGTCTGCATTCGCATCTGCACATGGGGTGAGTTTGAGCAGAAGGCAACGGGCTTGCGCTTCTTCCATTTCAACCTCCACATGGATCATGTGGGCATCGTGGCCCGTCGTGAGGCTGCCAAGCTTATCGTGGCTAAGATTCGCGAGATCGCCAAGGGTGCGCCCGTGGTGGTGACAGGCGACTTCAACGTGGACCAGAACAACGAGATCTTCAAGATCTTTACCTCGTCGGGCATCTTAAAGGACAGCTATCCTGCTGCCCGTCTGCGTTTTGCCACAAACGGCACGTTCAACGGCTTCAACACAGACATGTGGACCGAATCGCGCATTGACCATGTGTTCGTGTCGCCCATGTTTGAGGTTGACCGCTACGGCATCCTCACCAACGCCTATTGGACCCCGAAGAGCGCCGATGCACAGAAGGCTAACGATGCTCCCGGCGAGATCGAGTTTAAACGCTATGACCGCCGCGCACCGTCAGACCACTATCCGGTGATGGTGCATTTAAAGGCTTTTAAAGGTAAAAAGGTAAAAAGGTAAAAAGGTAAAAAAGGGCTGACGCCTTGAAAGGTAAAAAAGGGGCTGACGCCCCTTAACGAGATAATCTATAGTCTTTTTATGGGTTTTATATGACCGATAAGCTCTATATGGTTTATCTCATTAAGGGGCATCAGCCCCTTTTTTTACCTTTTTACTTTTTTACCTTTTAAAAAGGCTATAGGATTTTTACCTTTTCGTTTTTCCCTTTTCCTTTAAATGCGGCGTCAGCCCCTTTTTTACCTTTTTACCTTTTTACTTTTTTACCTTTCAAAGTGCTATCGCTGTTTCCAGCGCCAGCTTCATCATCTGTGTGAACGAGTTCTGGCGCTCTTCGGCTGTCAGCTCAACATGGCTCACGAACGAGTCGCTGATGGTGAGCAGACAGGCGGCACGCTTGCCAAGCATGTTGGCGTTGTGGAAGAGGGCGAAACTCTCCATCTCTACACAGTCGCTGCCTGTCTTCTCGGCAATGTCCTGCCATGTGCCCTGTGACGGTTCGCCGTAGAACACGTCGCTTGAGTGAACCACGCTGGGCTTACACTCTATGCCCAGCTCCTTGGCCTTAGCCTCAATCATGGCGTTGATCTCTGCGCTGGGCTTGATGTGTGTGTCCTTGCATCCGCCCTGCACCTTGGCGTATGACGACTCGCTAACCGAATCTTTTGCCAGCGTCACGTCCATGACGTTCAGCCATTCGCGGTAGCTGCCTGCCGAGCCTATGCGGATGATGTTTTCTACATCATAAAACTTGAACAGCTCGTAAGAGTAGATGCCGATGCTGGGCATGCCCATGCCGCTCGCCATCACCGATACCGGTTTGCCCTTGTAGAGGCCAGTGTAGCCGAGCATGTTGCGCACAGAGGTCACTAACTTGATGTCTGTAAGAAATGTTTCTGCGATAAACTTAGCCCTGAGCGGATCGCCGGGCATCAGCACGGTCTTGGCGAAATCGCCAGCTGCTGCTGAAATGTGTGGTGTTGCCATAAGATTGTTCTTTTTAAATTTTTCTTTTGTTTATATTCTTTTTACTTAAGTTTCGCAAGCGAAAGAAGTTATAGGAAGTTACAGGAAGAAAACTCGCTTCGCTCGTGAAGTTAATGGACAAATGTCTTGTTGTTTAAGCAATAAAGCTATTGTCCGTTCGCTAGGCTTTGCCGCTTGCCTAAGCAAGAACTCGTCTACCTAATAATCATTCTCGTTATACATTCTTCTTTGAAGATGTCCTGCGCCACCTGCTGAATGTCTGTTGCTGTGACGTCGTCGAGCTGCGAGAAGAGCGAGGTGACATCCTTTTCCAGTCCGTAGTGGAGGAAAGTCTTGGCGAAGTCGAGGGCGAAGCTCTCCCTGCTGTCACACGCCACGCCGATCTGTCCCTTGATCTGTCGCTTTGCCGCCTTCAGCTGGGTGTCGGTGAGCGGTTGCTTCATGAAGCGGTCCAGCTCCTTGCGCACGAGACGCAGACAGCGGGAGGTGTCGTGTGGGTCGCAACCGAAGTAGAGGCCCCAGAGTCCTGTGTCGCCATAGCTCGTTATGAAGCTCTCCACGGTGTAGACCAGGGCGTGTCGCTCACGCAGCGACAGGTTGAGGCGTGCGTTCATGCCCGGTCCGCCCAAGATGTTGTTCATGAGGTAGAGGGCAATGCGGCGTTTGTCGCCCATGGGATAGGCGCGGTTTGCCAGCATCACATGCGTCTGGTGCGTGCTCATCTCCTTGACGTTAGACGACGGGGTGTAGGGTGCGAGGGCCGACGGCCGACGGTTCCTCTCCGTCACCGCCGATGGGGCGGGGCAGGGCAGGAGCTTGCTGGCAGCGTCGATGCCGTGAGCGCGTCGCAGCATGGCCACCAGACGGCTGAACGCTATGTCGCCATAAGCGAAGAACACGGCGTTGTCGGGCCGGTAGAGCCTTTGCGTGAACGCCTTGGCATGTGACGTGGTGTAGGTGCGCAGCTGCTGTGCCTCGCCGAGAATGCTGTGACCCAAGGGGCAGTGGTCGAAGACCGCGTTCTCTGTCTCGTCATAAATAAGCTCCGACGGCGAGTCGTTGTAGCTTTCTATCTCGTCGCATATCACCTCCACCTCCTTGTCTATGTCGGCTTGAGGGTAGGTGCTGTTGAACACGATGTCGGTGAGCAGATCCACGGCCCGTGCTGTGTGCTCATGCAGAATGGCGGCATGATAGACCGTGTCCTCCTTGCCCGTGAAGGCGTTGAGGTCGCCTCCCACGCGCTCCAGAGAGTTGAGGATCTGTATGGCCTTTCGTTTCTCTGTTCCCTTGAAGGTCATGTGTTCCACAAAATGGGCCATGCCCTCCTCCCCCGGCAGCTCATCGCGTGTGCCGGCGTTCACGGCGTAGCCACAGTAGACCACGGGCGATGCTGACGGCCGGTGTATGATGCGAAGCCCGTTGGGAAGCATCGCGGTGTTATATTGCGTCATTTCTTGTCAGTTTTTGGGAGCGGCGAACTGTTCTTTATCGGCTTATTATTCGTCGCTTGTTTACTTCTCAATTAATTTTTTACAAAAATACGAATAATCTTTTTGCTAATTCCAAAATATTTAAGATATTTGCATTCTGAAAGATAAAAAATCAAGATAACATGCGTAAAGTCATAGGAATTGGCGAAACGGTGCTTGACATTATCTTCAAGAACGGCAAACCGACAGAAGCCGTTCCTGGAGGTTCAACGTTCAACGCCATTGTTTCGTTGGGCCGTGCCGGTGTGCCTTGCACCTTCTTTTCAGAGGCGGGCAACGACCGTGTGGGCGAATATATCATCAACTTTCTGAGAGACAACGGCGTGAATGCCGACAACGTGAACGTGTATCCCGACAGCAAGTCGCCCGTGTCGCTGGCGTTCCTTAACGAGCGCAATGAGGCCGACTATGTGTTCTACCGTGACACACCGCATGAGCATCTCGACTTCGAGTATCCCGACATACAGCCCGACGACATCGTGCTCTTCGGCTCCTTCTATGCCGTTAACCCCGTGGTGCGTCCACAGGTGCAGGGACTGCTGGAGTATGCCAAGAGCCATGGCGCCATCATCTATTATGACGTCAACTTCCGCCCCTCACATCGTGGCGATGTCATGAGGGCCACCCCAAACCTCATTGAGAACCTCGAGTTTGCCGACATCGTGCGCGGCAGCAGAGACGACTTTAACGTGGTCTATAAGATCGACGATGCCGACAAGGCTTACAACGCCGAGATCTCGTTCTATTGTAAACGCTTCATCTACACCGATGGCGAGAACCCCACCGTGGTGTTCAGCGATGGGCACATGCGCAAGGAGTATGCCACCCCCAAGACCGAGACGGTGAGCACCATTGGTGCTGGCGACAACTTCAACGCCGGTCTTATCTACGCCATGCTTCGCAACAACATACGCCGCGCCGACATAGAGCGTGGGCTCACAGAACAACAGTGGGACAGCATGGTGAAAAGCGCCCAGATGTTCTCTGCCGACTGTTGCAAGGACATCTTCAACTATGTGTCGAAAGACTTCGGCAAGAAACTCGACGCCTTTAAAGAAGAGGGTTGTCTTTAAATAACTGAACTTTTGCATTTAAAATGAAAATTTTCTCAAGCGAGCGTCGCCGCGCTCGACTTTGTCGCTTGCTTGAGATAATAATCGCTTGAAAATGTATTTATTATACACTTGCGAAAGTTCTATAGATAAAAATCAAATAAGAAAAAGCTCAGACATTATGAAAGAGATAACAAGCAATATCTATTATGTGGGTGTGAACGACCGCAACAAGAACCTCTTTGAGGGACTGTGGCCATTGCCCAAAGGAGTGTCTTACAACTCCTATCTTATCGTGGACGAGAAGGTGTGTCTTGTCGACACCGTAGAGGTTGATTTCTTCACACAGTTTATAGAGAACATCCGCGATGTGATCGGCGATCGTCCCATCGACTATATCGTTGTTAACCACATGGAGCCCGACCACAGCGGTTCGCTGGCTCTCATGCGCAAGTATTATCCCAACGTCACCGTTATCGGCAACAAGAAGACGTTTGGCATGATGGCTGGCTTCTATGGCATTGGAGGCGGCTGCGAGCATGAGGTGAAGAACGGCGACACGCTGTCGCTCGGCAAGCACGAGCTGCAGTTTGTGCTCACGCCGATGGTCCACTGGCCCGAGACCATGGTAACGCTCGACACCACCACCCACACGCTGTTCTCAGGCGATGCCTTCGGTTGCTTCGGCGCCCTCAACGGCGGCGTTGTTGACAGCGACATCAACTGCGACTCGTTCTGGATGGAGATGATACGCTATTACAGCAACATTGTGGGCAAGTATGGCATCCCCGTGCAGAACGCGCTGAAGAAGCTTGCTGGCGTTCAGATCGACTATATCTGCTCTACCCACGGTCCTGTGTGGCACGACTTTGCCGCCCGTGTCATCGGCACCTACGACCGTCTGTCGCGCTATGAGGCAGAGCCTGGTCTGGTGATCTGTTACGGCACGATGTATGGCAACACGGAGCGCATGGCAGAGATCATCGCCCAGGCTGCCAGCAGGGCAGGCGTTAAGGACATCGTTATCTACAATGTCTCGAAGACCCACCATTCGTTCATTCTCCGCGACATTTTCCGCTACAGCGGCTTGATCGTTGGTGCTCCCACCTACAACGCCGGCCTTTATCACGAGATGGAGGTGTTGCTCTCCGAGATCTCTAACCGCGACATCAAGAACCGCCTGTTCGGATGGTTCGGCAGCCATGGCTGGGCAAGCAGGGCTGTTGCCAAGATTGGCGAGTGGAACGAGACCCACCTCAAGTTTGAGGCTGTGGGAGAACCGGTTGACATGAAGCAGGCTCTCACCCCTGAGGTGCGCAAGCAGTGTGAGGCGCTTGGTGTGGCCATGGCTGAACGTCTGCTTGAGGGTAGAAGATAAGAGCTCTTAAGGGCTGTTAAAGATAACTGAACTTTCGCAAAGTTTATTATTTACATCGCGCTTCGCGCTCGTTGTTTTTTTAAACATTAATTTCCATTAATTGAACATTAAT
>OCIU01002227.1_pt1 | contig 11691 bp, 9 predicted proteins | sample 1538471 | NCBI WGS metagenome assembly OCIU01 (sample SAMN04571693, study PRJEB22368) | human gut metagenome | biome: human gut; material: stool | host: Homo sapiens | place: Luxembourg | collected 2012-06-01 | reverse complement strand
AGCATTAGTAGGACAAAAAATATTTTTAGCATTAAAAATAAATGGAATACAAAATGTAAATAAAGTACCAACAGGAGCAGATACTCTTATAAAATTAACAGATAATAAAGATAACAGTGGACTATATACAATAACACATGCAAAAGATTCAACACTTCAAATAGGAAATGATAAAGATATAATAGAATATAGATATCGTGGAGCAAATCCAAAAAACTATGTAACATTTAATAATGAAGTATGGAGAATAATAGGAGTATTTCCAACTGATGATGGAACAGGAAATATAGAAAATAGAATAAAAATAATAAGAGAACAAAGTATAGGAGAGTATGAATGGGATGATACTTGTTTATTTAACTGGACTAGACCAGCAACATTAAATACATATTTAAATGTTACATATTTAAATGGATTAATAAGTGAAGCACAAAGTATGGTAGGAGACTCTAAATATTACTTAGGAAGTTATGGCAAGACTATAAATAGTCAAGGATTTACATCAACACCAGTAGAAATGTATAGTTATGAAAGAAAAATAACCGGTAGTGATTATTACTATGGGACTAATCCAAATAGTTGGGTTGGGAAAGTGGCTCTTATGTATGCAAGTGATTATGGATATGCGAGTGAAAATTGTGAAGAAAAATGGTTATGCGATAATAATGGTTCAAATGATATAACAACATGTAATACAACAAATTGGATGTATTTTAAAAAATATTCTTATTTTGGTGAATGGATTTTTAGTCAAAATGTGGAAGGAGTAAGAATATCTTATGATCACTGTATTACTAATAAATATGGTGACCCTGTAAAAACATGTGTTATAGAACAAGCATCTGCTTTAGTAAGACCTGTATTATATTTAAAATCAAATATTAAAATAACCGGAGGAAATGGAACTTCAAGTTCACCATATACACTTGGGTTATAGATTGTTAATAAGTATAATAAAAAGAAAACATTATTTTGTTTCCTTTTTTGTTGTCCTTTTTTTAGAAGTAGTTTTCTTTACTTTAGGTTTTTCTATTTCTAATTCTAATTCTTTTTTATTGCTTTTTATAACTGAATCTACTAAATATGTAAAACATAAAGTGTAGAATATAACCATAACTATACCCATGATAAATTGATTTATGAATTTTACAAAACTATCTCCAAGAGATAATACACCAATATTAGATAGCATTATAAATAAGAATGAATCTATTGTTATAGCAATTACACCTGAAATTAAAAATTTAAATCCTTTATATCCTTCAAGATAATAATATATTTTTAAATTTAAAAATTGTGAAGCATAGAAAGCAAGAATTGATGCAAAAATTAATTTAAAATCAATATTAAAGATTTTATCTAATCCGTCATATGCTCCATATATAGGAATACAAGATGTAATTGTAAGCATTATTGCCATGAAGATAAGGGCAAATACAGCATAATTAAACATCATAAATGTTTTTTCTTTGCCATATCTTTCTGCAAATAGTGTCGCAATAAAATAAGTCATTGGATAAAATAAAATACTTGCTGTAACAGCTAATTTACCAACTTTAATTGTTCTACATGCAAGAATAATTGATGTTGTAAAACAAATAATAAATATAATCATTGTTAAAAAATAATAAAAATTCTTTTCCCTTTTCATACTTTTGTCCTCCTAGTATAAATTATAAAGGTAAATTTAAAGAAAAACAAGCATAATAAGAAATTTTATGATAAAATAATAAAAGATGGAAAAGGTGATTTAGATATGAAAAGAGAAAACATAAGAAATTTTTCAATTATTGCACATATAGACCATGGTAAATCTACAATTGCTGATCGTATTTTAGAACTTACAAATGCAGTAGAAAAAAGAGATATGAAAAGTCAACTTTTAGATTCAATGGAACTTGAAAGAGAGCGTGGAATAACAATTAAACTTAATGCTGTTAGTTTAAATTATAATTATAAAGGGGAAGATTATTTACTTAATTTAATTGATACTCCAGGACATGTTGATTTTACTTATGAAGTATCACGTTCTTTAGCAGCATGTGAAGGAGCAATTTTAGTTGTTGATGCAACACAAGGTATTGAAGCTCAAACTTTTGCTAATTTATATCTTGCTATGGATAATGATTTAACAATAATACCTATTATTAATAAAATTGACTTACCAAATGCAGAAGTTGATAGAGTAAAAAAAGAAATAATAGATACTTTAGGTTTTAATGAAGATGATATTATTTTATGCAGTGCTAAAGAAGGAATAGGTATAAAAGAATTAGTAGAAAAAGTTATTGAGGTTGTACCAAGTCCTAGAAAAAATGAAACAGATAAATTACAAGCATTAATTTTTGACTCTCATTTTGACCCTTATTTAGGAGTTGTTCTTGCAGTAAGAATATTTTCTGGAGCTTTAAAAAAGGGTGATACAATTAAAATGTTGAAAACAAATGCTAGTTATGAAGTAGTAAATGTTGGTATTCATACTCCTAAAGAAAAAATGTGTGATATTTTAACTGAAGGGGAAGTAGGATTTATTACTGCTAGTATTAAAAGTATTAGTGATGTAAGAGTAGGAGATACGATAACTTTACAAAAAGATCCATGTGCTGAAGCGTTAAAAGGATATAAAGAAATAAAACCATTTGTTTACTGTGGTATATACCCAATTGATTCTAAAAAGTATGATGATTTAAAGGAAGCTTTAGAAAAATTAAAATTAAGTGATGCTTCTTTAGAATATACTCCTGAAACATCAAAAGCTTTAGGATTTGGTTTTAGATGTGGTTTTTTAGGCCTTCTTCATTTAGATATAATAAAAGAAAGAATAGAAAGAGAATTTAAAATAGATATAATTGCAACATCTCCAAGTGTTATTTATGAAGTTATTTTAAATAATGGTAAAACTGAAATGATTGATAGTCCAAGTAAATTACCAGATAAAACATTAATAAAAGAAATAAAAGAACCATTCATTAAAGCATCTATTTTTACACCAAGCACTTATATAGGTCAAGTAATGGAATTATGTCAAAATAAAAGAGGAATATATAAAGGATTAGATTATATAGATAAAACAAGAGTTAATATTCATTATGAACTTCCTCTTGCTGAAATTGTTTATGACTTTTTTAATAAATTAAAAAGTGCCACTAAAGGATATGCTTCTTTTGATTATGAAGTTATTGGATATAAAACAAGTGATTTGGTAAAAGTTGATATTTTACTAAATGGTGAACTTGTTGATGCTTTAAGTATTATTACGCATAAAGATTTTAGTTATAATAGAGGTAAGATTATATGTGAAAATTTAAAAGAAATAATTCCAAGACAGTTATTTGAAGTTCCAATTCAAGCTGCAATTGGCTCAAAAATTATAGCAAGAGAAACAGTTAAACAAATGCGAAAAGATGTTCTTGCTAAATGTTATGGAGGGGATGTTTCAAGAAAAAGAAAACTTCTTGAAAAGCAAAAAGAAGGTAAAAAGAAAATGAAAACAATAGGAAGTGTTGAACTTCCAAGTGATGCTTTCTTAAGTATTTTAAAGGTGGATGATTAATATGGAAGAAAAAATTAAATATGAAGCAGAATATATTTTATATAGTAAAAATAAAACACTTGAAGAAATATCAGATGAATTAAATATATCAAAACGAACTTTACAAAATCATATAAATACATTATTACCTGAAATAGATAAAAAACTATATGAAAAAGTAAGAATAAAAATAGATGAAACATCTAAATTAAGAAATATTAAAGGAGGACAAACTAGTAAAAAAAATTCTTCTTATACCCAAGAAGAAATTGAATATTTATGTAATGAATTTACTAAAGCTTTTAATAATAACAATAAAGAAGAAATAATGTCTTTAAGAGAGTTTGCAGAAAAATATAATATTCCTAAATCTACTTTATATGATATTTTAACAAAATATGTAACAGATAATGATCTATCAATGATAAAATCATTATTTGAATTTAATAAAAGGCATAAATAATGATAAAAAGTTGTTATATACATATACCTTTTTGTAAAAATATTTGTAGTTACTGTGATTTTTGTAAAATGTATTATAATAAAGATTTTATAGATAAATATTTATTGTCTTTAGAAAAAGAAATAAATTTATATTATAAAAATGATTTATTAAATACTCTTTACATTGGGGGAGGAACACCATCTTGTTTAGATGAAATATCTTTAAAAAAGTTATTTAAAATAATAAGTATATTTAAACTTAATAAAACTTATGAATTTACTTTTGAATGTAATATTGAAGACATTAATGAAAAATTATTAATATTTTTAAAAGAAAATAAAGTTAATCGTATAAGTATAGGACTTCAATCATTTAATAAAAAATATATAGAGTTTATGAATAGAAAATATTTAAATAAAAAAGAAATTACAGATAAAATAAATTTAGTAAAAAAATATTTTAATAATATAAATATAGATTTAATATATGGTATTAATAATGAAACATTAAAAGAATTACAAGAAGAAGTAGATAGCTTTATAAATTTAGATGTAAATCATATATCATTATATTCATTAATACTTGAAGATAATACAATTCTTAAAACAAAAAAATATAAAGAAATAGATGATGATTTAAATAGGAAAATGTATGATTACATTAGAAAAACATTAAAAAAGAATAATTATATTCATTATGAAATAAGTAATTTTAGTAAAAAAGGTTATATGTCTAAACATAATTTATGTTATTGGAATAATGATAATTATTATGGTTTTGGTCTAGGATCAAGTGGTTTTATAGATAATATTAGATATACTAATACAAGAAGTCTTAATTCATATATAAATGGTAATTATAGATATATAAATGAAAAAATAGATAATAAAAGAAATATGGAATATGAAATGATTTTAAATTTAAGAAAGATAAAAGGAATATCTAAAAAAAATTTTTATAAAAAATATAATATAAATATAAAAGATGTATTTGATGTAAGTAAATTAAATGAAAATAAGTATTATTTTTATATTCCTAAAAAATATTTATTTGTTGAAAACTATATTTTATGTGATTTTATTTTAGATTAGAAAGAGGTTTATATGTTTGAAAGATTAGAACTTTTAATAGGTAAAGAAAATTTAAATAAGATAAAAACTAAACATATTTTAGTAATAGGTTTAGGGGGAGTAGGAAGTTATGTTGTAGAAAGTTTAATTAGAAGTGGTATTGAAAATATTACAATTGTAGATTTTGATAAAATAGATATTTCTAATTTAAATAGACAACTTATGACTAATTTAAATAATATAGGAAAATTAAAAACAGATGAAATCGAAAAAAGAATATTAATGATTAATAAAAATGTTAAAATAAAGAAAATATCAAAGTTTATAAATGAGGATAATTATTTAGAATTATTTAAAGAAAATATAGATTATTTAATTGATGCTGAAGATTCTACTAATACTAAAAAATTAATTATAAAAGAATGTTTAAAAAGAAAGATAAAGTTTATTACTTGTTGTGGTACAGGTAATAAATTAGATCCTTCTAAATTAGAAATAATAGATATAAGAAAAACTAGTTATGATCCTTTAGCTAAAAGTCTTAGAACCTGGGTAAACAAAGAAAAGATAAAAGGTAAAATTCTTTGTTGTTGTTCTAAAGAAATGCCTATAAAAGTAAATTCTAAAACAATTGGTTCAACTTCTTTTGTTCCAAGTAGTGCAGGGCTTTTAATAACTAGTTATGTAATTAAAGATATAATAAAATAAGGATTACTTGATATATTTATAGTAATCCTTTTCTAATATAAGTCTTGAATATAAATACTTTTCATATACAAGATTTTTTTTATCATTAAATTTATTATTTAATGCATTATATTTAATATTTTTAGTAATAAAACTTCTGTCATTAAAAATAACAATACCATCATCATTTGATAAAATATCACATCCTGTTAATAATCTTGAATCATAATTAAAGCCAAATAAATTATATAATGTAGGTAAAACATCTATATTTGATGAATAATTATCTATAATAACTGGTTTTTTTAAAGTAGAATTATAAATAACTAAAAAGTTTTTATGAATAAGACTATCATCATATTTTATATCTTTATTTAATTCTTCTAATTCATTTTTACTTAAACCATATGGAAAATGATCTGCTAGTAAAACAATAACGGTATCATCAAGCAAATTATCTTTTTTTAAGTTATTTATTAAATTTTCTAAAGCTTTATCAAGTTCAATATGTGTTGATATAAAACCTAAAACATTAGAACTATAATTTAAATCTTTTACTAAATTTATATTTTTTTTAACAATATCATTATTTGTTGTTTTATAGTTTAAATGGGTACTAACAGTCATATAATATGCTAAAAACTTATCATCATTTTTATAATCATTATAAGTTTCATTAAGCATTTCTAAATCACTTTCAGGCCAAATATTACAGTTTATTTTCTTTTCAAGACCATTTCCACATGCTGTATATTTTTCAAATCCTAAATTAGGATAAGTAATATCTCTATTATAAAAATTATAAGTATTATTATGATAAGCATATGTTTTATAATCATTTGTTTTAAACATTGCAGGAAGAGAATATTTCATATTATTATTACTTGATTTTATCATACTCCATGTTCCTTCAGTAGGAAGAAGTCCTGTAAGATTTGTATACTCGCCATCACTAGTACTAGCATAATAAATAGGAGTATAAAAGTTATTAAAAACAAAACCATTATGTGTAAGCATGTATAAAGTAGGGGTAATATCTTTTTTTATTGCATTAATATTAACAGATTCTCCTGTTATAAAGATAAGATTTTTATCTTTAAAAATACCCGTATATTTATTTTTTAAAGAAGGTTCTTTGTTTTTAAAATATTCATGCATTTTTATAATATCATAATCTTTTTCATTATTAATTAAATCATCAAAATTAATATTAGTAACATTATAATTGCTATCATTATTTATTTCATTAAAAACATCATTAGTTATTATTTTATCTTCAAAATTTATAAAATATCTATATATATCTAAACTAAATGTTTTAATTATTCCAAATGTTTTAGCAGAGTAAGTTGGATAATAAACATTATTATATAAATTATATTTTGAATAAATATCTTTACTATTTTTATCACTATTTATTATAAATAAAGCTAAGGTAAAACTTATTATAATTGAACCTATATAATATAAAATAGTTTTTAATTTTAATTTTTCAAAATTAATTTTTTTATTAAAGATAATAAATAAAATAAAAGGAAGTAATAAAACAATTATATAAAAAGCATTATTTATAATACAAGCAAATATTGTATTAAAAAATCCCATTACTTGTTTAGCACCACTTAACATTGAAAGAAATGAAAAGAAAGAGCTATAAAATTCATAATGAACTTCTTGACCTATTATAATTATAATAAAAGGTAGAAGTAGAATTATATTAAGCATTTTATTAATTGTTATATTATTTGTAAGTCTTGATAAAATAGTAATAATGCATGAAGAAATAATACTTGATGTTAAACAAAATAATATAAATATTAAACTACATTCATGAAATATAAAGATATTAAAGAATATTTGCATTAATAAAATAATTAAAAAATTATAAATAAATGAATCTTTTTTCATTAATTATTCTCCTTATATTTTTCTATTTTTTCATAAACTTCTTTTAAAGAAGTTTCATATTTAGAAGATGTTTTTGGAATATAATATTTAACTCCTACTAAATTACTAGGTAAGTATTCTTGTTTTACAAGTGATGATTTATAATTATGTGGATATAAATATCCAATGTAAGGGCTTTTTAAATAATCTGGCATTTCTCCAACATCTTTTGTTTTTAAATCGTTTATAGCTTTATCAATAGCAAGATATGCTGTATTTGATTTTGGAGATAAACTCATTTCAATAACAATATTAGAAAGAATTATTTGACATTCAGGAAGTCCAACTCTTTCACTTAAACTAATACATGCTTCAAGTTTAGGACCTAAGCTAGGGTTTGCAAGACCAATATCTTCATAACAAATAACAGAAAGTCTTCTAAAAATACTATCAATATCTTCAGATATTATAAGTCTTGCAAGATAGTGTAAAGAAGCATTAACATCACTGCCACGAATTGATTTTTGTAAGGCACTTAAATTATCATAATGATTAGAAGTATCAGCACCACTTACAAATACTTCTTTTGAATTTATACTTTTAATCGTATCTATAGTTACAATATGATCTTTATTAAAAAAGTATGAAACTTCAAGTAAATTATAAGCATATCTTAAATCATTTTTAGCTAAACTAGCAATATATTTTAAAGTATTATTATCTATTTTTATATCTTTTATATCTTCATATTTACAAGCTTTTTTAAGACCTTTTAAAATATCTTCTTCATTAAGAGGATTAAGTTTAAATATTTGACATCTGCTTCTAATCGCGGGATTAATTTTATGATATGGATTTGCTGTTGTCATACCAATTAAAGTAATTAAACCACTTTCAAGACATGGAAGAAGCAAATCTTGTTTATCTTTATTAAGTCTATGTATTTCATCCATGATTAAAATTATTCCATCATACATTTTAGCTTCTTCTACAACTATTTCAAAATCTTTCTTATTGCTGTTAACAGCATTTAAAAAACGATATTTAAAACCTAAATCATTTACAATGGCATTTGCTATACTTGTTTTACCAATACCAGGTTCTCCATATAATATCATTGAGAATATTTTTTTGTTTTTAACCATATTTGAAATAATTTTATCTTTACCAATTAAATGTTCTTGTCCGATAACATCTTTTAAAGATTTTGGAGCTAGTTTAAGTGCAAGTGGTTTTTCCATATTAATCAATTCCTTTCAATATTTATTTTACTATAAATTTGAATTATTGAAAAGTGTAAAGAAAATTGTTGACGGGGGATGTTTTATATAATAAAATTATAAAGTAAAGATAGGAAGGAAGTTAAACATATGAAAAAACAAAATATAATCATGGGGATAGGTTTTGTATTACTATTTGTAATGGTAATCGGTGTAAGTTACGCAGCATATAAGTTTAGTGCAGCAGGAACCAAAGAAAATGTAATATCAACAGGAACAATAAGTATGAGTTATAGTCAAAATAGTTTTATAGACTTAAAAAATACATATCCAAAAACAGATACTTATGCAATAGCAACAAAAGAAGATAAATCAAGTATGGAATTTAGTGTAAGTATGGAAACAAGTGGAACAAAACAAATAAATTATGCTTTAGCAATAACAAATATTGAAGAAGGAACAACATTAAAAAGTGATAAAGTAAAAATATATTTAGAAAAAGAAGGAAAAGTAGTAAATAATTTTGAAACAAATAAAGGAAAAACAATAGATAGTTTTAAAAATAAATATATTGAAGGATTAATAGATAGTTATGCAATATATCAAGATATCTTAACAACAAGTAATAAAACACATCATTATACCTTAACAGCATGGATAGATGAAAGTTATATATTACCAATAAAAAATGAAACAACAACATCAAAACAAACAAATGAAGAAACATATAAATTTAAAGTAAAAGTAGTGGGAGTAGATACACCAATTACAATAAAAGAAAAATCTAATGCAACAAAAGGAACAGATACTTTAATAGCATTAACAAATAATCAAAATGAAAGTGGATTATACACCATAACACATCCAAAAGATACAACACTTCAAATAGGAAATGATAAAGATATAACAGAATATAGATATCGTGGAGCAAGTCCAAAAAACTATGTAACATTTAATAATGAGGTATGGAGAATACTTGGGGTATTTCCCACAGATGACGGGACAGGAAATATTGAAAATAGAATAAAATTAATAAAAGATCAAAGTATAGGAAATAAATATTGGGACACAAGTGGATCAAATAATTGGGCTAGACCATCAACATTAAATACAGAACTTAATACAACATATTTAAATAGTTTAACAAGTGAAACACAAAATATGATAGGAAATGTTAAATATTATTTAGGTGGAACAGCTGATTATTGGAGTGATGGATATGTTGATACGCCGCTACAGTTTTATTCATATGAAAGAAAAATAATGAATAAACCAAGCATTAGCTATTTTTATTCAGGAAATCCTAATAACTGGGTTGGAAAAATAGCGCTTATGTATGCCAGCGATTATGGGTATGCCAGCGAAAATTGTGAAGGTAAAAGAATATATGATACAAGATCTTTATTATATGATATAAGAGCATGTAATGATATGAACTGGTTATACAATATAAAAACAGACGAGTGGTTGTTATCTCAAGTATCAACTGATAAGTATTATGTATTTTCTATATCTTCAATTGGTAGTATAGCAACAGGTGGTGTTACTAACCGTCAATATGCAGTAAGACCAACTTTATATTTAAAATCAAATATTAAAATAACTGGAGGCTCAGGAACAAGTACTAATCCATATACACTTGGAATTTAGTAATAGGTTTTTCAAAAATTAAATAAAATATCAAATTATTTAATTTTTTTTATGTCTAAATTTAGGTCATTTTGATTTTGCCCCGTATAATTATATATGAAGGATAATTAAATGATAGAACAATTAGAACAAAAAGCAGTAATTAAAAGTAATAAAAAAGAAAATAAGAAAAACTTAAATTTAAGTAAAAGAATTGATAATGTATTAAAAAATATTAACGAAAGAAACCCTGTAAGATTAAGAGATTATACACCACAAGTATTAGTTGAAAATGGTGTTAAAGATCTTCCAATGTATGAAAACCCATCTCATATAAGAAAAAACATTTTAACTAAAGAAGAGGCACAAAAATTAGGCTTAGCAACAAGTATAAGAAATCATTATCATGGTTTAGGTAAGGAACTTTATATAAAAATAATTAATAGTTTGGACAGCCCGAGAGTTATATTTAAAAATAAAAACAATAAGGATTATTTGATATTAACGACAGTTAAAGATAATAATAATAGTAACATAATAGTCCCCATTGAAATAGAAACAATTACAAAAATAAATATCTTTAATATTGACATTAATAGAATAAAGACTGTATATGGTTATGATAGGAAAGATCCTGATTTAAATAAATATATTAAAAATAATATTAAATTAGGAAGGTTTACAAAAATTTATGAACAAAAAAGAACTTAAGTACGGGTATAAACAACCGCAGTTAAGTTCTTTTGTGTCAATAATATACCATAAAATTATTTTGTTGTAAACACAATTGTTAAAAAATGTTAATAAAATTATTGACATGGGGGGGGTGTATTATATAATAACCTTATAAAGTTAATAGTTAATAAAATAAGGCTGTGATATAGTGAAAAAAATAATAAAATTTTTAAAAACAGATATTAAAATAATAAATAGTTACTTTTTATTTACAATAATTTTAATTATATTAGTATGTGTAGGATACTCAAGTTATGCATTATTTAGTTTTACAAAAACAAGTAATAATGTAATTGAAGGAACAGTTGGAGAATTAAAAAAAAGCGGAGTAGATACCCTTATAAAACTAACTAATAATAAAGATAACAGTGGACTATACACAATAACACATACTGCTGATAGCACACTTCAAGTAGGAGCAACAGAAAGTGTAACAGAATATAGATATCGTGGAGCAAGTCCAAAAAACTATGTAACATTTAATAA
>OCIU01002221.1_pt1 | contig 11726 bp, 8 predicted proteins | sample 1538471 | NCBI WGS metagenome assembly OCIU01 (sample SAMN04571693, study PRJEB22368) | human gut metagenome | biome: human gut; material: stool | host: Homo sapiens | place: Luxembourg | collected 2012-06-01 | reverse complement strand
CCCGCCACAATGCCGCCCATCATGGTGGTGAAGAGCATGGTGATGCGCCCGACGACCAAGGTGTAGTTGCCATAATAGGCTACCATCTTAAGCGACACAAAGGCAAAAATCATTATCTGGTCGCTCTGCTGGAGAAGGAAATCCTTTATCTTGTGTACGAACACCTGCTTGGTCTTCTGCACAATCTCGGGATACTGGCTGCGCACCCTGTTTCCCACTGCGGCGGATGCACTGAGCCAAGGATAGGTCTGTCGAATTTTCCAGTTCAGAATGGAGGCATGGATGAAGCTATAGACCAGTTCGATGGACACCCACAGGTAGAGGTTGGTTGTGTAACAGACCAAACCCATCTGCACCAATGTTTTGATGAGTATGGCTGTCTGGAAATAGGCCGTCACTACATAGTTTTTCTGGTCGGCATAGAGCAGTATGGAGCGGTAGTTGATGAAATAGCCGATGAGCGAGGAGGTGAGCAGCGAGAAGAAGGCGAAATAGATGATGCCCAACTCGAAGATGGTGTGTTGGAACATGAGGGGGAAGAAGGCACTGACGATGATGCCTGCCACCAGCACAAAACAGCCAATATAACGGTAAAGGCAACCGAAGACAGAGACTATCCTGCAGATTTCTTCCCTGTTGCCCTTGGCAATGGGCTGATAGAGTGCATAGCTCACCGAGGCTCCCACGCCCAATTCGGCTAAGTTGAGAAACCCTAAGATATTACCTAATGTGCCTGTCAATCCGATGAAGTCTGCCCCCAGATGGTCGAGAAACATCTTGCGGGAAAAGAACGACAGCAGGAGAGACAGCAGGTAGAACGTGAGGTTTACCTTGGCATTAAGCAGCGATTTGTGGGTTCTCGATTCTTTACTCATTGCTTCTTTGTGGTGATGCAAGATGCATCATCTTCAATATTGTGACGTGGGTCACGTCGCCTCCTATTCATAGGCAACGGTGGTGTTGGGTTGGGGAGCGGTGTGCCAGTTCCAATAGCTCAGGTTGCTCATGTCTATAGCCCAAGGCGAGAATTTCTTGTAGGCGGTGGTGATATGCACGCCCTCCATGGGCCAGTGCCAGTTGCCTGCCACAAGGATGGCTTGTGGCATTACGCCCGGTTCGTAGGGTAGGGTGAGCAGGTCGCCGCAGTCCTCGCAGGTGCCGCGCTGTACCTCGATGTAGAATCTCTTGGCATCGTCTGAAACGGTATAGTTGCGCAACCATTTTACCTTGTCCAGCTCTACGAAAGTCACTGTGGCGTAAGCCGAAGTGGTGTTCACCTTGGTCGTACTCTTTTGTCTAAACAGTTCATGAATTTCTCCCAGGTTCTGGTCGCCGTCAGGACCATCGTAATGCAGGTACATTTTCTCTGAAGAGCCAACGGCCATAAGGGTGATGCCGCATGTCTCGTTCTCATCATCTGGCTGAATCCTAATCACGGCATCGTTGAAGTCGAAGTCGTTGTTGCGCCACACATCCTCGTAGGCAATGGTCCATACCTGTTTTTCCACCGATGGCAGTAGCACATCAATGTCGGGGATGGTGATGATGGGCATCTCGCTCTCCATTTCGGCATGAAGACCAAAGAGCACGTCGTTGCAGTCGAAGTCGCCTTTGGAAGTGGCATCCTCCATGCCCATGATGGTATAGCCATGGTCCTTTATCAGCACGCTCCTGTGCTTTCCGTCGGTGTTGAGCACCTTGGCCGACCAGTTGGTCTCATACATGGGGTTGGGCAGTCTGCCGGAGGGCAGGCCCTTCTTCACGTCAAGCTCACGCTGTGCACTGTTCTGCTGTCCCTCCATCTTCAGATAGAAGCCGATACGGTCGCCTGGTTTTACATTGATTTCCCAGGTCAGTCCGCGAGCCTTGGTCATCCGGTTGCCGTATTTGTCCATTACATGCTGTATGTTATAGACATCGTCGCCCAAACGGTCGGCCATCGTGGTGAAGGGGGCCGTATAGCCGTCGCGGTAGTCGAAGTTACTGTCATACCATGTGTCTATTCCGTCTAACTGGTATTGCAACTTGGCTTTGCCATCGATATAGTCGTAGCTGTGGGTATCTACCAAATCCACCATCTCAAGGTCCTGATAGGTGCCAGGCGAGTGACGGTAATAGCCAAGAATTCGAGAAGAATACAATCCGGTGAATCCATAGAACATCGTGACCTTGAAAGGCCCTTGGGATATCAGCTCATAGTTGCCGTTGAGTCCACGCTTCTCGATGTCCATTCCTTCTGTGGTGTATTGGGTGACAATGTCGATGCCTTCGCGGTTCACCTCCGTATAGCCGATGTTCCTCAGAATGTCTGTGCCATAAAGCGACTGTCCGGCACGTGTGGCGCGAGATGTGCTGCGGGTGTTGTCTTTCAACTGATTAACGTCAAATGCCACCGTTTGGACGGGAGCACCAGTAAGAATCACGTCTTGTGTAACCATCTGCTTCTCTTCTTTGGCCATCAGCACCACTCTCGTGTTGCACGACTGAGGCACAGTCATATAAAAGGTGGTGTCTTTGTTTACAAACTGGTAATCAAGCATGGTGCTCCTGTCTTCTTCCACAAAATAGGCGTATATGTCTGTAGGCTCATCGGCCTTGGCCTCCACCTTCAGTTTCACGGCAGTTTGCCACCATTGCATCGTATTGTAGTCTCCACCCAGCAGTTCTTTAAAGGCGTTTTGGGTGTGTTCCACCGCCGAAATGTCCTTGTCGTCGCTACAGCCCACGAGGGTCAGAACAGTGACAGCCAAGGCAATACATCCTTTGATTATGTCCATCGTCTTCATCTGTTTTCAGTTATGATTACTTTGTCATTTTCCATTTTCCACTTCACCTTGCCCTCCATGGCACGGATGATATCTGCCAAATAGGCAGCCTCGGGCAGGTTGCCTGCCTTCTTGAGATAATTCTTGGCATCGGTGAGGCGGCGCATCTTCACACAGCCACATGCCGCATTGAGATTGGCTGTGGCATCGTCGGGATATTGGCGGGCAGCTATCAGTAGCGCATCCAGCCATCCGTCGGTGCCCTCGTCGTAGCTTCGGGCCACGCTGTACATCTCTTCAAGGCTCAACGCCTCGGGATGGGTGTATATCAGGCGGCGCGCTTCCTTCACGGGATAGTGCTTGACCTCATATTCTATGGTATAGTCGGTGTGGCGCAGACCGGGATAGACATATTGCAGCAGCCAGCGGTAAGGTTCGCCACCACCCACCTGCTTGAGCAACTGCTCCTTCTCGTCGAGGTCCATGTTGAGGTCAATTACCCGCAGCAGTTCGTCACGGTTATCGATCACATATTGTGGCATTTCGGGTGTCTCCACAATTGACTGATGTTCATACCAAATGTTGTCCTTGGTGCGGCGGCTCTCGCCACGGGTGTCGATAAAGCTGCGCAAGTTGACCCAGTCTTCAGGCGTATAGGCAGTCTCTACCACCGACTCTCGGATGCCGTAGCGCTTGCAGACATACTGTTTGAGCGACTGGGTACGCCCCTTGGCTAAGCGGGTGTTGTTGCTGTAAGGACTCTCTGGAGAGGCATAGCCGTGGAAAGTGACACGTTGCACACGGATAGACTTGTCGAAGAGCGCATGCTCTATTGTCTTGCGCAGCCGTTGCAACTCCTCGGGGTTGCGGCGGTATTTGGAATCGATGAAGGTTTCGTTGATGGGGTAATCAAGGAATGCCCTTCCCTCTACAATGCGCTGCTTGGTTCCTTCGCTGTTTGGAATTCTGAATGGCAAGGTGGGTACAGCGTGCAGACGAGTGTCGTAAATGATGTTGTTGGCTATTCCCTCTGGCTTTGGGGCCTTTTTACCCAGGACATAGGTGACACCTATCTTCATGTTGGAACGCATGTCCAAAGGCGAGCCTGTCTTCACACCATTAAAGCGGTCGCCAAAAATGGTGTGGCTCAGTTCCATGCCCAGTTTCCATTTGTCGTTGAGCCGATAGGTGATGTCGAAGCCTGCCCTTGCTGCAGGCACCACCTTGCTCTCTGTAGAATAGGAAGCCGAATAGGAGAGGGGAATGTCTTTGGGATAGCCGAAGGCGTAGGATGCTCCCACACCGGCAAATGCCTTGACATTCAGTCTGGCTCCACGGCGTTTGGGGCTTATCAGCGCATCGGTAATGTCGAAGGTGGCATCGGCAAACAGGCCAAGGCTTTGCCAACCCCAGGTGTCGGGGTTTTCACATTGCTGCACATTGCGGCTCTTGTTGTGGTTGTATCTCAGTGCCGTGCGCCAACCCCATAGGGCGTTGACTTCCTTGCCGACGCCAATAAAAAATCCTCCGGACAATGGATATGACGAGAACTCCGACATAGGGAGATTCTCGTTGGCTGACTTGTTAATACCTCCGTAAATCTGGATGTATAAGCTGTCTTTCCCAGGGATATTGCCGCCCGCTTTGGTATCTCCGGCATAGGCCATACTGCTATATACAAGCAATACGACACTAAGACAGCAATATATATATATGTGAAGTCGTTTCATAATTTAGTATTTGTAGTTGTAATAATAGCCGTATTTGTAACCGTATTGACTCACCGGCTTGATGGCGTTGAGCACAATGGAGAGATTCTTGTATTTACCGTTCTGCACTTGGGCATCGAGCTGATACACCGATCGACACTGGAACAGGCCTGCCCTGACCACATACAGTGTGCGGTCGACATGGTGCTCGATGATGCTGGCATCGGCCAATGATTCTGTCATCGGACAGTCGATGAGGATGAAATCGAACTGTGGGCGCACCTGTTCAAGCAGCAGGGGCATACGCGGGCTTGACAGCAGTTCTGTGGGGTTGGGAGGGGTGGTGCCCACAGGAAGGATATACAGCGAGGGGTGTTCGTCGTGCTGGTAGATGACCTCCTCTACATGCTCTACCTTCTCTCCGAGATAGTTTGCCAGACCAACCTCTCTGTTGCCGAAGGTGTGTGTGGCGGTGGCACGGCGCATGTCACCGTCGATGACTAATACCCTGCGCCCTTTGATGGCCAATGCCAAAGCCAGGTTCATGGTGATGAACGACTTGCCCGAACCGGCAAACATTGAGGTGACAAGATACACATTCTTGTGCTTGGGCGTGTCGGACATGAACTCTATGTTGGAGCGCAATATGCGGAATGCTTCGTTGATGGCGTTCTGACTGTCTTGCTGCACCAACAGGGGTGGAAGCATACGCCTGCTCCTTTTATTTTTCTTGAAATGGATGCCGTTCAACTCCACACGCTTCTTGCCGTTGTCAATCAAGGGCAACTCGCCTACAACAGGTATCTGGGTGCGGCTCTCGATGTCGAGTTTGCCGCGCACTGTGGTGTTGAGGCTTTCCCTGACAAAGATGATGACTGCGGGCAAGAGCAAACCTATGAGTATGGCAGCAAGTATTACGCTCTTCTTGTTGGGGTAGGTGGGAAACGGACTGCCGTGGGGCATGTCAACCACCTGCGTGGGTGCCGGGGTATAGGTCATGCTGATTTCGTTCTCCTCTTTCTTCTGTAGCAGGTAGAGGTAGAGGCTCTCCATCACCTTCTGGTCGCGCTCCACCGACAGCAGTTTCTTGGCCTGGTCGGGGTTGGATGTCACCTTCTCCTTTACATCGGCATTGTAGCCCTGCATCGAGCCTATCTGTATCTGAATGGTCTTGATGTAGTTGGAGATGGTGGCGATGATGTTCTGGCGTATCTCTCCCAATTGTTCCTCCTGGCGCATGATGATGGGGTTCTGGGTGGAGGTGCCTTCAAGACTGTTCTTCAGTTTCAGCAGCAAGGTGTTGTATTGGGCTATCTGCTGGCCTGCCTCGCTGCTGGTCAAACCTGTGTGTGCCGGCAGCAGCTTGTAGCGCGACTTGTTGTCTTTCAGCACATCAAGGATGTATTGTGCCATGTGCAGTTGGTTGGTGAGCTGAAGTATCTCCGTCTCCGACTCGTTCTGCTGCTGCAGGTAGAGGTCGCTGGCCTGTTCGAGGTTGGTGATATGGTGGCGTGTCTTGAAGGTGGAGATGCTGTCATCCACCTGGTTGAGCGATTTCTCTATCACCACGAGACGCTCATCGATGAAACGTGCCGTGTTTCTTGCCATCTGTTTTTTCTCGTTGATCCACCGTTCGTTATAGACCTCTATGATGGTGTTGAGCACCCGCTCTGCACGCTCGGGTGAAGTGTCGGTGTATTTCAGGTTGATGATGGTTGACTTCTCATCGTCGAGTGTCGTGGTGAGTCCACCTCGTAGGGTATGTGCCACCCTTTTGGCCTCGCTCTTTGTCCTGATTGTATCGAGGCGGTAGGCCACATCGGTGAGCAGGGCAAGCGATTTGTATTGGCGGAGCACGTTGGGCACATTGGTCGGCTGCTGTATCAGCGCCATGTTGTTGAAGTTGTTCCCGTTTGAGCTCTGGGCCACGGTGCCTTGGGTGGTCTCCTCCTTTACCAGTACTGAAGCCTCACAGGAGTAAACATCGGGTGTGATGGACAGATAATAGATGGCCACCAGCAGAAACATGGTGAGGGAGAGGCCAAACCAACTGGAATGGCTGCGGCATAATATCCAAAAATCCTGCAACGACAGAAACTCTTCTATCTGTTTGTTAAAAGATGTATTGCTGTTCATTGGTATCTTATTATTTGAATATTGCGATTAATGAGGCGAGCATAGAGATGATTGACATCCAGATATAGGGCGTGTGGAATATGTTGCCTGTATTGGTGGAGTCGCGCTTGCGCTTGTCGTTGGGGGTGACATACACCAGGTCGTTCTGCTGCAGATAGTAGCCGTCTGAAAGCATTGTCTGCTGCATGTCGGTAAGGTCAATCTGATGCACCTCGTTCACCCCATTGTTGTTGCGGCTCACCATGACGGCACGGCGGTTGCCGTTGATGGTCAGGTCGCCCGACTTGGCCAGGGCGTCGATGACGGTGAAGTGGTCTTTGGTGATGGGCACATTGCCGGGACTGGACACTTCGCCAAGCACATTGACGCTCATGTTGACATACTCTACGGTGACGATGGGTTCACTCACCAATTCGCGGGCGATGAGGCGTTCCTTGATATAGGCTGCCACCTCCTCGCGTGTCATGCCCTCTACGCGTATCTTGCCCAGCACGGGAAAGTCGATGGTGCCCTGTTCGTCCACGGTGTAGGCTATGATTGAGCTTCCCGACCCGCTGCTGCTGACTGTGGCGGGCAGCGTTTCGGCACCGAGGATGTTGTTGCTGTTGCCCCGCGAAGTGAGGGTGAATTGCTGTTCGAGCATGGGGTTGCTGCTGTTCACCACAATGCTGATTTTGTCTTCGGGGCGCAGACGGAACTTATGTTCTGCCTGGAGTGCCATGCCCTGGAGCTGCATGGCATTTTGGAAGTAGGCAATGTCTTTAGGAGTGGAGCATGAATACAGCAATGCTGCCGCTATCCATAGCATGGCATGACGCCAATTCAATATAATTTCTCTATTTTTCATCTATTGTTTTTCAATCAATGAGTTGTTCGTTCTTTTTTCTTTGCGTTACAGCAATAGGTAGATGATGATGTTGACCACTATCCAGAGGGTGATGTCGGCTGCCAGCAGCAACATGACCCCCAAATCGTTGCACAGCATCACATTGGTCAAGGTGAGCAGGGCCGATGACAGGATGAGGGTGATCATGGTTGTGCGTTCACTGAGTCCTGTCCTTATCAGGCGGTGGTGGATATGGTTGTTGTCGGGCAGGAATGGGTTGTTGCCATGGAGCAGACGGTAAGCAAACACCCTCACCACATCGAAACACGGTATCATCAGCGGCAAGGCGGCCAGCAGGTACTTGTTGATGTGGGGCAGGGAGTCTTGTGGCATCTGGGTGAGTTTGATGTTGAGGAAGCAGAGCATCATTCCTAAGGTGAGGCTGCCCGTGTCTCCCATGAAAATCTTCCTTTTCTGTTGTGTGCCGAACACATTGTAATAGAAGAACGGGATGAGCACTCCGACAAAGGCAAACGACAACAGGGCGTAGATGTTTTGACTGCAAAATACAAAGGCGATGCCGTAGCAGACAAAGGATACGATGCACAGACCGGAGGCCAGGCCATCGATGCCGTCGATGAGGTTGATGGCATTGATGATGAATACCATGGCAAGCGCGGTGAGGGGGACAACCGTCCACTGAGGCCATGATGCAAGCAGCAACAGGGTGTGGAGGCCTGACAGTTCCACACCACTGAAAATGATAATCAGTACACTTATGGACTGGGCGATGAACTTGACATGGTAGCCCACTCCTCTGATATCGTCAACGACACCAAGGATATACAATAGTATCAGGGCGCAGAAGACACTGGCCAATGGCAGGGACTCTGATGCGAGTTCGGCAAGCAGTTCGCCTTGTCTTGTCACTGTATTCACCGCCACCACAATGGTGAACGACAACAGCAGTGCCGGCAGGAAGGTGGTGCCGCCCAGACGAGGCGTGGGGGCTTTGTGCACCTTTCTTTTGGCGGGTTTGTCTAACAGATTCTTGCGGTAGGCCAACAACTGGACACGTGGTATGGCCACTCCGATAATCAAAATACATAACGCGAAGATTGACAGATAATCAACAATCCATGAAACGCTCATACACTATTTTTTTACCAAACATCCTCAACAGGTGATATTTGGATTTATTTCACTCAAACTTAATAATATCATGGTCAAAGCGAGACCTCCTGGTAAAGATGGTCAGTCGATGGCTTGCAGAAAAGCTGTCGGAATGTATGCTGTTACAGCTGTCAATAAACCATCTATAACCAAACCCACTCTTTGTTGTCCATGATAACGTGCTACTATACCAGTTACTCCGACAAAATCACCCTCGATGATTTTTACCTTCTCGCCTTGTTTGAACTTCGTTACTTCTTCTTGCAAAACTAAGGTGTCAGATCCCTCTTTCTCACAAATAATTTGAAGACTCTTTATCTGATTGTCTGGAACAATCAGAGGAGTCTTCATAATGCGCGCACCTGTGTGAGTGTGCTTATAGTAAAAACGTAAGTAAGGGAGGTTTATATTGTCGTAAACAAATGACTTTATCTCTTCTTCCGTTCCACGTGCAAAGAAAATATTGGGAAGACGAGATTCTTCAACGGTCTTTCGCTTGCCGTCAACTTCCTTGACGGTCTTGATTGTCGGATAGTATGCCTCTACATGCTTTCCGACCAAATAATCGTATGCCTTCTTTTCGCGACCGTATGTGACACGGAGCGCATACCAATGGGGAACTTCTTTCGGCTTCCTCTTAATGGTTTTAAGAGGAGTTGAGCCGTTGGCTCTTCCTCCTTCGCACCTCGGGATAGTCAAAGCAGGCTTTGTATCTCCACTCGGTTTGTCATCGGTTCCCGACAGGGCATTTCTGGTGGACACCCCTGTTTGTGAGTTCTCCGCCAAAACTGGCTCCGGAACTTCGGGGAGGACATCGGGGGTAAGCCCGGTGCAGGGAGGGATTTCACCGCCTCCATGGGTGTTATCATCTATTGATGCGTTATCAGCGATTTTCATATCGGTGACCTTACTTTGCTCTAGACAGAACTCAGTTAAGGACATAAAAAAAGCGTGAGGTCGTCCTGTTGTATGTCCCACGAGTCAAGGCTCTTACATTGCCTATTTTGGTTGAACAGACAACGTCAGAGCCCATGCCGATATGAATAATCGCTCCATCACGCAAAGTAGCCTATACCTCAGCAAAAACGCTCAAGCAAACTTGGCGATTCCGCTTTTGGCTTGTACTACTTTTTGGAGACCTATATAATAAACAATTATATTGTGTCCGAAAAGGTAGAATCCGTGCTTACAAGGTCTCCACAGGAGTGAAATAATCACATCCGGGACATCTACCGTTGCTAGGTTCAAGACCAAAATTCGATATGTTGCAAAATTCGACTCGTCTCAAACACAGCGTCGAGTAAACGCCTTCATTATGTCTGGACTATTTTACATAAAGTAGGCGGCACCTCAGCAAAACGCTCAAGCCAGCTTGGCGATTTTGCATTCGGTTTGCACTACTTTTCCCACCCAATGCCCGCTTTGTACTGCTTTGTCATTATGTGACTCCGCCATACTCAGCACGGCGTAGGCTGCCTCGCCCAAAGTCATGAAAGAACACGTCTAACTGTGACAGATGGAACTAAAGTCTAATAATCCAATTGCAAAGGTACGCATAAATTTTTTATTAGATGATAACAACTGAAAAGAAATTTTTGCATAAACCTTAAAATTGATAAAAATTAACCCAAGTTTGATACCCTGTAAATATTCAGCGATAACCATATAGCAGTTGTCCGTGCTTAGAACAAAGCCCGGATAGCTGCGTATGGTGAGTTGTTGTGTTTCTTAGTGGTCTCTACGATTGAGAGCAGGTCAAGAAAGGCATCGGCACCTTGGTCAGAACGGAATATGCCCGAGTTCTTCATTTTGATCTTGACCTTTCTGATTCCCCTTTCAATAAGGTTATCCAAACTTCGGGATAATGCAAGAGAGAACAGCGTACGTCCGCTGGCTTTAGGACGCAAGAACTATCTTTTCTGTGGCAACCACGATGCTGCGGAAAACGCCGCCATCATCTATACCTTTATGGGGTGCTGCAAACTGGCACAGGTCGATGTCCGCAAGTGGCTGAGCCACTTCTTCACCCACATACACGAATACGACAATGACTACTCACGCGACCTGATGGAACTGCTTCCGCACAATCTCAAGCAGAAGGGCATCCTGTGACATCCTTTGAAGATTCTCCAAGATTCCTGACTTATTCCAAGAATCTTGGAGAACCCTACAAGATTTTGAAAATATCTCCAATATTTTAGGGATAGTCGCAAATTAGTTCAAACAAATCTAACGATTTGATTGCCAGCGTCATAAAGATTTTGTATCTTTGCATAAGAAACAAAAAAATCCCCCAAACGGCTTTGGATGGCCCGTTTTTGGGGAAACGAAAATTAATCGTCATGGCAAAGGTACAACAAATTTCTGAAATAACACTAAGTTTTGCTTTCACAGAGTTCGATTTTTACAAAGATTATGAAGAATCTTTCAAAAAGAGCGAGATTGGACGCATTCATACCCTCCTTCCGTTGCATGAGATGGCAGTCAGGTTCGGGCTTGTAGATACGCATCCGCGTAAGAAAGCCGGTCGCAAATCTTACTTCAGTCCGGAAGGCAAGGTGGCACTCATGTTCCTCAAGTCGTACACAGGATTGTCAGCCCCCAAACTCATGGATCAACTCAACGCAAACATCCACTACCAGATATTCTGCGGCATCCGGATCAACTCAAGGAATCCTCTGACCAACTACAAACTCATAGACGACATCATTCTTGAACTGTCCAACCGTTTGAAGATACAGATTCATCAGCAAAATTTCTAATTACACAAATTATTTTCTGCTTTTTATAACGATTTTCGGATTGAGCTAACAATATTTGGAGAAAAATGAGTATCTTTGCAACCGAAAACAATAATAATATACGCAATGGCTGAGAAAAATCTTAATCGTATAAAAGTTATGCTTGCAGAAAAGGGAAAAACGAACAAATGGCTTGCAGAGAAACTTGGCAGAGACCAAGCAACCATTTCCAAATGGTGTACCAATGCTTGTCAACCACCTTTAGAAGCATTAATACAGATAGCTCAATGTCTGGAAGTTGATATAAAAGAACTCATTAGGGTTCCTGAACATAATCCTTATAAAGAATTGTAATGAAAAAAATAAATACTTCATT
>OCIU01002219.1_pt1 | contig 11735 bp, 10 predicted proteins | sample 1538471 | NCBI WGS metagenome assembly OCIU01 (sample SAMN04571693, study PRJEB22368) | human gut metagenome | biome: human gut; material: stool | host: Homo sapiens | place: Luxembourg | collected 2012-06-01 | reverse complement strand
GATCCAGGCCGCCAAGGAATTCCCCAACGTGCAGTTCTGCCACTCCACCGGCACCCGCGCCCACACCGAGGGCCTGTCCAACTACCACAACGCTTTCGCCTCCATCTATGAGGGCCGTTATCTGGCCGGTATCGCTGCCGGTATGAAGATGAACGAGATGATCGCTGCCGGCAAGTTCACCGAGGCTGAGGCCAAGATGGGCTACGTCGGCGCCTTCACCTACGCCGAAGTGGTCTCCGGCTACACCTCCTTCTATCTGGGCGCCAAGTCCGTCTGCCCCTCCGTCACCATGGACGTGACCTTCACCGGCAGCTGGTACGATGAGACCCTGGAGAAGGAAGGCGCTCAGAAGCTGATCGCCGGTGGCTGCAAGCTGATCAGCCAGCACGCCGACTCCCTGGGTGCTCCTACCGCCTGCGAGAATGCTGGTGTCCCCAACGTCTCCTACAACGGCTCCACCATCACCGCCGGCCCCAACACCTACATCATCTCCTCCCGCATCGACTGGGCTCCCTACTATGAGATGGCCATCAAGGCCGTCATGGACGGTACTGAGATCCCCGCTGACTACACCGGCAATCTGTCCACCGGCTCCGTGGTCCTGACCGACCTGAACACCGCTGTGGCCGCCGAGGGCACCCAGGCTGCTATCGACGCGGCCAAGGCCAAGCTGGAGAGCGGCGAACTGCACGTCTTTGACTGCTCCACCTTCACTGTCAGCGGTGCCAACGTCAAGGACACCATGAAGGTCGATGCTGACGGTCACCTGACCTCCTACATGGCCGACGTGAATACCGACGAGGCGTACACCGGCGACACCGAGGTCGTGCACGACGGTTACTTCTCCGAGTCCGAGTTCCGCTCCGCTCCTTACTTCGATCTGTTCATCGATGGCATCAACACCCTGGATACCGCGTTCTGATCGACGTTTTCCAAGCCACAAAAAGGACGGGCTGCTTTGCAGTCCGTCCTTTTTTCATCCCATTTTTGCCGTCCTCCGCCGCCGCTGCGGGAGGCGTTATTTTCTCCTCCCGCAGCTGGCTTGACGTTTTTCACAAGTCGCCACACGCCTCTTTGTGTAACCTTACATTTTTTGTGCATCCCTTACAATTTTTTTGTGATTTTTGATTTACAAGGCTCGACATGTATGGTAAAATAAACTGCATGGAACAAAGCCCCGGCGTTTGCGAGGTGTTGCAGCCGTCTGCGCCGAAAGAAAGGATGACAGCCTTGGAAAACAAATGCGCGATCAAAATGGAGAACATCACCAAGCGGTTCGGAAAAGTTGTCGCCAACAACGCGATCAACATGGAGCTGCGTGAGGGTGAGATCCTGTCTCTGCTGGGTGAAAACGGCAGCGGCAAGACCACTCTGATGAACATGCTCTCCGGCATCTATTTCCCCGACGAGGGGCAGATCTACATCCACGACAAGCCCGTGACCATTGCATCGCCCAAGGATGCGTTTGCTCTCGGCATCGGCATGATCCATCAGCACTTCAAGCTGGTCGATCTGTTCACGGCCACGGAGAACATCATCCTGGGCCTGGAGGGCAAGCTGGACCTTGCCAACGCCCGCAAAAAGGTGCAGGACATCTGCGACAAGTACGGCTTCGACATCGACCCCGACATGAAGATCTACGACATGTCCGTTTCCCAGAAGCAGACCGTCGAGATCGTCAAGGTGCTGTACCGCGGCGCCGACATTCTCATTCTGGATGAGCCTACCGCCGTGCTGACGCCCCAGGAGACGGATAAGCTGTTCACCGTCATGCGCAACATGAAGGCTGACGGCAAATCTCTCATCATCATTACCCACAAGCTCCACGAGGTGTTGGACGTGTCCGACCGCGTGGCCGTGCTCCGCAAGGGCGAGTACATAGGCGATGTGCTGACCAAGGACGCCGACCAGCAGTCCCTGACGGACATGATGGTGGGCCGCAGTGTCAGCCTGAACATCAACCGTCCCGAGCCCAAGAACGTCACCACCCGCCTGAAGCTGGAGGGGCTGACCGTGTTCGACGAGCTGGGCGTCAAGCGTCTGGACAATGTGAGCTTCGATATCAAGGCAGGCGAGGTACTGGGCGTGGCCGGTGTGGCCGGCTCCGGTCAGCGTGAGCTGCTGGAGTCCATCGCGGGCCTGTACCCCATCGCCTCCGGCTCCGTTACCTACTACTCTCCCGAGGACAACAAGGCTCAGGAGCTGGTGGGCAAGGATCCCATGGATATCCGCAAGGCCGGTATCGCCATGTCCTTCGTGCCGGAGGATCGCCTGGGCATGGGCCTGGTGGGCTCCATGGGCATGACCGGCAACATGATGCTGCGCTCCTGGCGTAAGGGTCACGGCATTTTCCTGGACCGTAAAAACCCTGAGGCCCTGGCCCAGCGCATCTGGCAGGAGCTGGAGGTCGTCACTCCCAGCACCAGCTTCCCCGTCCGCCGTATGTCCGGCGGCAACGTACAGAAGGTGCTGGTGGGCCGTGAGATCGCGCAGCAGCCCGCCGTGCTGATGACGGCTTACGCCGTCCGCGGTCTGGATATCAACACATCCTATACCATTTACAACCTGCTGACGGAGCAGAAAATGAAGGGTGTTGCCGTGGTCTACGTCGGCGAGGATCTGGACGTGCTGCTGGAGCTGTGCGATCGTATCGTTGTACTCTGCGGCGGTCAGGTTTCCGGCGTGGTGGACGGCCGCACCACCAACAAGATGGAAGTGGGCGCACTGATGACCCGTATGGGAGGAGGCAAGGCAGATGAATAAAAGAGGATCGCTCTTTCATATTTCCAAGCGCGACACGCTGCCCCTGCCCAAGGCACTGGCCATCCGCGGCGGCATCATCCTGCTGGCTCTGGTGTTCTGCGGTCTCATCACCACCCTGCTGACCGGCGAGAACCCCATCAATGTGTACGGCACCATCCTCAAGGGCGCCTTCGGCACTGCCCGCAAAAGCTGGGTCACGTGGCAGAACGTGGCCATCCTGCTGGGCATCTCTCTGGCCGTAACGCCCGCGTTCAAGATGCGCTTCTGGAACATCGGCGCGGAGGGTCAGACCCTCATCGGCTGTCTGGCCTCCGCCGCCTGCATGATCACGCTGGGAAAGACCCTGCCCAACGCCCTGCTGATCCTGGTGTCCCTGGTGGCCGCTCTGCTGGCCGGCGCCCTGTGGGGTTTCCTGCCCGCCTTCTTCAAGGCCCACTGGAACACCAACGAGACGCTGTTCACCCTGATGATGAACTACATCGCTACCCAGCTCACCGCTTTCTTCATCATCATATGGGAGGTGCCCAAGGGCGCCGGTAAGATCGGCATCATCAACCAGTCCTCGGAGGCAGGCTGGCTGCCCCGTCTGGCCAACCAGCAGTACCTGCTGCCCATCCTGGTCATCGCCATCATGACCGGCCTGATGTACGTCTACCTGCAGTACAGCAAGCACGGCTACGAGATCGCCGTGGTGGGTGAGAGCCAGCGCACCGCCAGCTACGCCGGTATCAAGGTGGATCGCGTCATCATCCGGACCATGGTGCTCTCCGGCGCTATGTGCGGCCTCATCGGCTTCCTTCTGACCACCGGCGTGGATCACACCCTGACCACTACCATCGTGGACGGCCGCGGCTTCACCGCCGTCATGGTGTCCTGGATGTCCAAGTTCAACCCCTTCATTATGATCGCTGCCTCCCTGCTGCTGGTGGTCATGGACCGCGGCGCCAGCGAGGTGTCCAGCGTGTTCGGCCTGAACCACTCCTTCGCCGACATCCTGACCGGTATCATCCTGTTCTTCATCATCGGCACCGAGTTCTTCATCACCTACAAGGTCAGCCTGCGCAAGAACAGCAAGAAGGAGGCGTAATCGGATGTTTTTTAAGTTTATTGTATCGTTCTTCCCTCGTGCCGTCATGCAGGGTATCCCTCTGCTGTTCGGCAGCACCGGTGAGATCCTGACGGAGAAATCCGGCAACCTGAACCTGGGTATCCCCGGCATCATGTACGTGGGCGGCATAAGCGGCGTCATCGGCGCGTTCTTCTATGAACAGAACGCAGCCCAGATGAACGGTTTCCTGGCCGTGCTGATCCCCCTGCTCTGCTCCCTGCTGGGCTCCCTGCTGATGGGCCTGCTGTACTGCTTCCTCACCGTGACGCTCCGCGCCAACCAGAACGTCACCGGTCTGGCCATGACCACCTTCGGCGTAGGCGTGGGCAACTTCTTCGGCGGCTCCCTCATCAAGCTTACCGGCAGCGAGGTCCCCTCCATCGCCCTGTCCAAGACCAGCCTGTTCTTCAAGACTACCCTCCCCGGCGCGGACAGCACCGGCTGGTTCGGCGAGCTGTTCCTGTCCTACGGCTTTCTGGCCTACGCCGCCATTCTCATCGCCATCGGCACGTCCTACTTCCTGAACCGCACCCGTCCCGGCCTGCATCTGCGTGCCGTGGGCGAGAGCGCTTCTACTGCCGATGCCGCCGGTATCAACGTCACCAAGTACAAGTACCTGGCCACCTGTATCGGCTCCATGATCGCGGGTCTGGGCGGTCTGTACTACGTCATGGACTATGCCAATGGCGTGTGGTCCAACAACGCCTTCGGCGACCGCGGCTGGCTGGCCATCGCCCTGGTCATCTTCACCATCTGGCGTCCCAACACCAGCATCTGGGCCTCCATCCTGTTCGGCGGCCTGTACATTCTGAACATCTACCTGCCCACCGGCACCCAGATGGCTGTGAAGGAGCTGTACAAGATGCTGCCCTACGTCATCACTCTGGTGGTGCTGATCATCGTCTCCCTGCGTAAGAAGCGGGAGGATCAGCCCCCTGCGTCCCTCGGTCTCTCCTACTTCCGCGAGGAACGCTGACCACACACAAAAAGAGTAGGCCGCTTGCGGCCTGCTCTTTTTTCCTATCTATTTTTAAGGAGGAAACGCCATGTCCACCCTGCTCATCCGGAACATCGCCCAGCTGGTCACCTGCGATGACGGCGACCGCATCCTGCAAGGCGCCGACCTCTACTGTGAGGACGGTTTCATCAAGACCATCGGCCGCGATCTGGACGTGGAGGCCGACCGCGTCATCGACGGCAGCCATATGTTCTGCTACCCCGGCCTCGTCAACACCCACCACCACCTGTACCAGGTGTTCTCCCGCAACCTGCCCCAGGTCCAGAACATGGAGCTGTTCGACTGGCTGCGCACACTGTACGAGATCTGGAAGAATCTGGACGCCGACGTCATCCGCCTGTCCAGTCTCACCGGCATGGGCGAGCTGATGAAGCACGGCTGCCCCACCTGCTTCGACCACCACTACGTCTTTCCCGCCGGCAGCGGCGACCTGCTGGGCGCGCAGTTTGCCGCCGCCGATGAGTTGGGTATCCGCATGTACGCCAGCCGCGGCAGCATGGACCTCAGCAAAAAGGACGGCGGTCTGCCGCCGGACAGCGTGGTGCAGACCGTGGATGAGATCCTGCGGGACAGCGTCCACGCCATCGAAGCGTACCACGATACATCCTACGGCGCCATGCACCGTGTGGCGCTGGCCCCCTGCTCCCCATTCTCCGTGTCCGCCGACCTGCTGCGCGAGAGCGCCAAGCTGGCTCGCCAGTACGGTGTACGGCTCCACACCCACCTGTGTGAAACCAAGGACGAGGAGAACTTCATGCTGGCGCGGGAGGGCGTCCGCCCGTTGGCCTACATGGAGCGGCTGGGCTGGATCGGCGATGACGTCTGGTTCGCCCACGGCATCCATTTCAACGATGAGGAGCTGCGTCTGCTGGCCCAGACCGGTACCGGCGTGGCCCACTGCCCCATCAGCAACATGAAGCTTGCCAGCGGCGTAGCCCGCATTCCCGAGATGCTGGAGCTGGGTGTGCCGGTGGGCCTGGCGGTGGACGGCTCCGCCTCCAACGACGGCTCCAGCCTGCTGGAGGAACTGCGGATGGCATTCCTGCTGCACCGCCTGACCTCCAGCCGCAGGGCCCCCACCGGCTACGACGTGCTGAAGATGGCCACTCGCGGCAGCGCTCGCCTGCTGGGCCGCGATGACATCGGCCAGCTGGCCGAGGGCAAGTGCGCCGACCTGTTTATGATCGACGCCCGCCGGCTGGAGCTGGTTGGCTGCGGCGTCGGCGACCTGCTGGGCACTGTCGGTGTCCGCGGTCCCGTGGACTATACCGTAGTCCATGGCCGCGTCACCGTGGAGGACGGCCGTCTCACTACCGTGGATGAGGAACAGCTGGCGCGGGAAGCCGAGGCCAAGTGCCGCGCCTATCTGGCCATGTAGCAAAAACGCAGGGCCGGTGTCTACCGGCCCTGCTGTGTGCCTTATTCCAGCTCGCTGCGATTGTCCGCCATGGTCTTGGCAAACAGTGACGCACTGCTGGGCGGTGTGTATGTGATGGCGTTGGCCCCCGCGCGGATGGTGGCCAGGATGCTCTCCTCCGTGGGGCCGCCGGTGGCGATGATGGGCAGCTCCGGATAGCGCTGCCGCAGGGTCCCAACGATCTCCGGCGTCCTGGCCGCACCAGACACGTTGATGATGTCCACCCCCGCCGTCAGGTAGGGCTGGATGTCCGTATTCTCCGAGATGACCGTATACACCACGGGGATCTCCACCGCGTCCTTGATGGCATGGATGGTCTCCACCCCGATCTTGCTGTTGCACACCACGCCGTAAGCCCCCTGGTGCTCCACGTAGGCGGCCATGCTGGCGGAGCGGACGCCGTTGGTCAGGCCGCCGCCCACACCACAGAACACCGGCACCTCCGACACGCCGATGATAGCCTGTGTAATGGCAGGCTGGGGCGTGAAGGGATAGACGGCGATGATGGCGTCGGCGTTGATATTCTTGATGATGGCCACGTCTGTGCTGAACACCAGCGACTTGATACGGCGTCCGAACACACGGATGCCGCTGCACTCGCTGATGCAGCGGGGCACGGACAGCGCGTGCTTGCGCAGGTTGCCCTCATAGGCCGGTACAAATTTTCTCACTGGTATTCCTTTCCCGCTGCGATATGTCTATTCTGATCGGTTAATTATACCACGCGGTCGATGCTCTGTAAATATTTCCCATTAAAATTTGAACAGTTTCTTAATACTGTCTGCTTTTCTGCACTTTTCTGTGAGGTGACTTTTATGCTTTTCATCGTGCTGGGCGACATCACCCGATCTCACGCTGACGCCATCGTCAACGCCGCCAATACCTCCCTGCTGGGCGGCAGCGGCGTGGACGGCGCCATCCACCGCGCCGCCGGACCGGAGCTGCTGGCGGAGTGCCGCACGCTCCACGGCTGTGAAACAGGGCAGGCCAAGCTCACCGCAGCCTACCGCCTGCCCTGCCGCTATGTCATCCATACCGCCGGTCCCATCTGGCGGGGCGGTGGACACGGCGAGGCATCGCTGCTGGCCGCCTGCTACCGCAATTCCCTGGCGCTGGCGGCGGAGCACGGCTGCCGCAGTGTGGACTTCCCCTCCATCTCCACCGGTGTCTATGGCTATCCCGTGCTGCAGGCCGCCCACGTGGCCCTGAAAGCCATCATGGACTTTCTCCGCGGTCATCCGGACATGGATGTGCGCATAGTCTGCCACGGGGAGGACACCCTCCACGCCTATCAGGTGGTGTGGAACATGCTCTATCAGGACGTAAGGCCCCACGAAGAATAAAAGAAGTCCTCCGGCCCATGAAGTGGGTCGGAGGACTTCTTTTGCGCACCAAAGCGTCAGATCTTGATGAGTTCGTAGTCTCTGACGCCGATGCCGATCTTCTCGCCGTGCTCCAGACATCTGCGCCAGTCCGTGTCGGGGTGGATGCGCCGGAAGTGGTCGTGCTCGTGGACATGACCCTCTCCATCGTCGACGGCGGACCCCCGCAGGGGCGTCTGGGCGTTGACCGCGTCCACGCAGGCCATGTCCAGTGCCACGGGATCGAACGATGCGAACATGCCCACATTGGGTACGATGGGCATATCGTTCTCCGGACGGCAGTCGCAGTTGGGGGACACATCGATAACCAGCGAGATGTGGAAGCAGGGCCGCCCGTCCACCACGGCCTTGGTGTACTCCGCGATTTTCCGGTTCAGGTTAGTGGTGGTCTCGTCCCAGTTGATCTGCACCGCGTTCTTGGGACAGACGGCGATGCAGCGGCCGCAGCCCACGCATCTGTCGTGGTCGATGACGGCCTTGCCGTCGGTGATGATCGGTGCGCCGTGGGCGCAAATCTTCCAGCACTGGCCGCAGCCGATGCACAGCTTCTGCTTCACATGGGGCTTGCCGGCGTTGTGCTGCTCCATCTTACCGGCGCGGCTTCCGCAGCCCATGCCGATATTCTTCAGGCAGCCGCCGAAGCCCGCCTCCTCATGGCCCTTGAAGTGGGTCAGGGAGATGAACACATCCGCATCCATGACGGCGCGGCCGATTTTGGCATTCTTCACGTATTCGCCGCCCACCACCGGCACCTCCACCTCATCGTTGCCCTTGAGACCGTCGGCGATAATGATCTGACATCCGGTGGTCATGGGGCCAAAGCCGTTGAGCATGGCGCTGTCCATGTGGTCCAGGGCGTTCTTCCGCCCGCCCACGTACAGGGTGTTGCAGTCGGTGAGAAACGGCTTGCCGCCCCGCTCCTTCACGAAATCCGCCACCGTTTTCGCCCAGTTGGGCCGCAGGAACGCCAGGTTCCCGGGCTCACCGAAGTGCAGCTTGATGGCCACGTACTTGTCCTGGAAGTCGATGTCGCCCATGCCCGCCGTTTTCATCAGCCGGGTCAGCTTCTGCTGCAGGTTCTCGTGATAGTCCGCCCGCAGGTCGGCAAAATAGACCTTCGATGCCATTTCGTCATCCTCACTTTCGTGGATAGTATTTTCATGATACCACATTTCCCCCGTTTGTGCTATACTCTTTTCATCGAAAGGAGGTGCCGCCGTGCGCATCTTGTCCCATACCGTCATCGCCGCGGAGTCCGGCCGCACCGCCAAGGAACTGCTGCGCGGCCTGTGGCACATCTCCGGCAGCCTGCTGAGCCGTCTGAAATTCCGCGGCGCCATTACCGTCAACGGTGCGCCCGTCACGGTGAATCACCTGCTCCACACCGGCGATATCCTGCAAGCCGATGTGTCTGACCAGCCCGGGGAGAATCCCCACATCCTGCCGGTGGACTACCCGCTGGCCATCCTCTACGAGGACGAGGACCTGCTGCTTCTGGACAAGCCCGCGGGCATTGCCATCCACCCCGCCGCCCTGACGGAGGAGACCGCCACCATCGCAGGAGCTGTGGCCCACTACCTGCAAAGCGACAGCTTCCACGCCGTGAACCGGCTGGACCGCGGCACCACCGGCATCATGGCCGTAGCCAAGACCGGCTTTGTCCACGCCCGCTGCATGACCCTGCTCCATACCAACGACTTCCAGCGGGATTACCGCGCCGTGTGCGAGGGCGTGCCGCCCCAGCCGGAGGGCGATATCGACCTGCCGCTTAGCCGCGCGGAGGGTTCCCTGCTGAAGCGCTGCCCCGATCCCCACGGCCAGAGCGCCCACACCCACTATCAGGTGCTGTCCGCTGCCAACGGTCGTGCCCTGCTGCGCCTGACGCCCACCACCGGCCGCACCCATCAGCTGCGGGTCCACATGGCCGCCATCGGCTGCCCGCTCACCGGCGACTGGCTCTATGGCACGGAGGATCGCACCCTCATCGCCCGCCCTGCCCTCCACAGCTATCACCTGCGGATGGTCCACCCCGTCACCGGCGCCGTCATTGATGTCACCGCACCCCTGCCGGAGGACATGCGCCGCCTGCTTTGATCTCGCCAAAAGAATATACCCATACCAGCCATTGTCAAGCCGTTTCTTTCGTGGTATACTGGACCGCAAGAACGACAAAAGGAGCAATGCCATGGATCTCTGCGACCGCAATGACATACAGGCCCTGCTGGCACGGCACGGCTTCCGTTTCTCCAGGGCTCTGGGCCAGAATTTCCTCATCGAGGGCTGGGTGGCGGAGGACATTGCCGCCGCCAGCGGCGCGGATGCCGATACCGGCGTGGTGGAGGTAGGCCCGGGCATCGGCTCCCTCACCACCCAGCTGGCCCGCCGCGCCGGTAAGGTGGTGTCGGTGGAGCTGGACCGCCGCCTGTACCCTGTGCTGGCGGAGACCATGGCCCCCTACGAGAACTTCACGCTGGTGGAGGGCGATGTGATGCAGCTGTCCCTGCCCGCGCTGGTGCAGGAGCATCTCGGCAGCCTGCGGCCCGTGCTGTGCGCCAATCTGCCCTATAACATCACCACGCCGTTTCTCACTGCCTGCGTGGAATCCCACTGCTTCGACAGCCTGACGGTGCTGATCCAAAAAGAAGTGGCCCAGCGCATCTGCGCCGCCCCGGGCACCGCAGACTACGGCGCGTTCACCCTGCTGATGCAGTACTACACAGAGCCGGAGCTGCTGTTCACCGTGCCCAGCACCTGCTTCCTCCCCGCCCCCAAGGTGACGTCCGCCGTCATCCGCTGTAAAACCCGCCCCGCCCCGCCGGTACAGGTGCAGAGCGAGGCCGCCTTCTGGCGCACCGTCCGCGCCGGCTTTGCCCTGCGGCGCAAGACGCTGGTCAACAGTCTGCAAACCGGCTGGGAGCTGCCCAAGGACACCCTGACGGACATCGTCACCGCCTGCGGGCTGGAGCCTGCGGTCCGGGGTGAGCGACTGGGTCTTGCGGAGTATGCCCGCCTGTCCGACGCGCTGCTGAACACCAGTCGATAAGTTCACATAACAACACGCGAGGTATGCTCATCGCATACCTCGCGTGTTCTGCATTTTTCACGACAGCTTTTCCCAGTGCCGTGTCTGTAACGAACCTGCTGCAACGGGTACACCCGCCGCCTTCACAAAGCTGGACGCCCAGGGCAGAGCTGTTTCCGGCGCGTCCACCTGGTTGACGTAAATCACATCGCACAGCCCCTCCGCCGCGATGACGCGGGCAACCATTTCCGGCGTGATGACCGAGCCCCAGCCGACTCCTGCCAGCCGTGCGAAAATGGCTGGACGGTGGGCCGCCTGTCGGATGGGCTGACCGAAGGCCGAGGCTCCCACCACGCAGATGGTCCGCGTCCGCTGGGACGGCAGCACTGGCTCCCATGTCTCGTGCGCCTTGGCGGGCAGGCGTTTGGAGCCGTCCGCTTCCACCAGCACGAAGTCCGCCGCCTGCTGCCAGCCGTCAAAGTCCGGTGCGGTCAGCTTGCCCTCCGGTGTGAAGCTCCCTGCGCAGGCCACGCCCTCTGCCGCCAGCGCCGCGGACAGCTGCTCCGCCGTTTCCGCAAACGGATACTGGGGCGGCTTCATGATGTGGGTGGTGGTGGCCAGCAGCACCGTGCCGCAGGGCCGCAGCTCCTCCGCCAGCTCGTACAGCAGACTGGTCTTGCCGCCGCTGCCGATCACTGCCGTGAGGCCCTGTGTGACGCCCAGCAATTTCCAAAGCGGTTCCATACCTCCACCTCCTGTTTTTTCCCATCATACCACGTCAAACTACCTCTTGCAACGGAAAACAGGGGGCAAATTGCCAAAAATCACGGCAAAACTTGACAAAAAATCCAGATGGTGTTATACTCCACAAGTATTTCTGATCGGTAACAAAAGTTACAAATTGTTTCAGAATCTTTTGCCGCCCTGTTTAAGACTCCCTCAGAGCGGCCATACTGCGAGGTACTATGGAACGAATCGAACCTGTGAGACGGCCCGCCGCACCGGTGCGCCGCCGCCCAAAATTG